>SWBW01004805.1_pt1 | contig 91539 bp, 75 predicted proteins | sample 4693041 | NCBI WGS metagenome assembly SWBW01 (sample SAMN10267271, study PRJNA491770) | bioreactor metagenome | isolation source: DHS bioreactor inoculated with marine methane seep sediment | place: Japan: Omine Ridge, Nankai Trough | collected 2006-05-06 | reverse complement strand
GCTAATATGCCTGCTACACCAGAGAAATATACATATATACCAACTATAAAACATTGTAGATTTTTTACTTGATATTTCTTATTATTAGCTGGTGCATTATTATTTGTATCAATATATGGCTGAGTAATTCCAGGTAAACTAAAATTAATTGTTATCGGTTTGTAAGTTGATGATTCCGGCGGAATATCACCACACCCTTCAGCAAAAACTGTATTTTCTTGTGCTATGGCAAAATGAGGAAAAATCAAAAAAGCTAAAACAAAAATAATAATTACTTTTTTTACGGTGCGATTGATTTTAACCTTTTTTAACATAAGATTTATTGTTTGTCCCCCCAAGTAACTTTATTAACTAACCAAGTCTCATTTTCATATACTAATTCAAGGGTGATATTCTGATAATAAGTATCTTTTTCAGTACCTAATTTTTCAACTCGCTGAGTAATTAATTCTACTTTACTACTGACATCATCTTGACTAATAATTTTATTTGAAATTACTTTTGTCACGATTGAGAAAAATTCACCAGAATTAGTTTGATCTGGCTGAGTAGCAAGATAATTATCAACCCATTTTTCCAAAGTATCTGTCATATATACTTTAAGCTCTAATGTATTTTTAAATTCTGATTCAGAAGTATAGCTACCATACCTTTCGGTAAATATATTAGCCAATCTTGCAATTGTTAAATTTTCTACCAAAACAATCTCTTCAGTCTCGTTATTAGTATTGGATAAATCAATCGTTGATACATTTAAATTTGTACTTACAGCGGGAGTGGTATTTGTATTAACTATTGGAGTATCAGATGAATTATTCAAAAATTGTGACCATATAATATAAATAACCAAAATTACAGCCAAACCGCCACCAATAATAATTACTAATTTTTTGTTGTTATCTGTCATATTATTTTTTATTATTTAAATTTCAGGCATAGCCGGATCAGGCTATGCCTGAATTTGTTAATTTGACTTTTGAGCTTCGTCAAAATCTTTTTTTGCATTTTCTATCTCAAGTAACTGTCGAGGATCTGAAGTAATAATTTGATCTTCAGTATATGATGCTACAACCTTGATAGCTGCATGTTTTGCTCCAGCAAAAAATATTCCTTCACCAACACCACATTCTAATAATAAATATTTTTCTCCTTCTGTTAATAAAAATGTCTTAGCAATCAAATCAATCGCAGCTGGAGATTGTTTCATCAACAATTGAATAGATGAATTCGTAACAATAGCCTGCCCATATGGTGATCTTAAAAAATCATTTACATCTTGAGTAATAGTTGTAACACCTAAATAATATTTTCGACAACGTTTTACTAAGGCATATATAAACTTAGCAGAGTCTTCTTGTTGCATCAACCACCACGCCTCATCAATAACCATAATTCTTTTTTTCAATGAAGATCTAACCGTATTCCAAATATAAGAAACAATTAATGAAATTCCTATTGGTTTTAATTCATCTTCCAAGTCACGCACAGAGAAAACAACTAGTTGGTTCTTCATTTCTACATTAGTAGGATTATTTAGTAGCCCAGAAAATGTACCTTCTGTATATTTTTTTAATCTAGTAACCAAAGTTTCTGCACCAACCATCCCGTCTAATACTTCTTCAAAATCATTAAAAATTGGTGGCTCAACGTTAGATAAATCCGTTTCTGAGGTAATATCTTTTTTTGCATAAGTTTCTATCAAAGCCCGATCCATAATAGAGTCCTCTTCGTGAGTAAATTCACCAAGCATCAAACGTAATAAACCTTTTAAGGAAATTACTGAAGATCGAATAATATCTGCTGTTTTTTCATCTTTTCTAGTTGGTCTAGGTAAATCAAATGGATTAATTTTACTATCCGAACTCAAAGAAATTACGATATAAGTACCACCCACTGCTTCTGATAAGAATTTGTATTCCATTTCTGGATCAATAACAATAACGTCGGTACCAAGCATCATGCTACGTATAATTTCTAGCTTCACAGCGTAACTTTTACCAGCACCAGAAGTGGCAAAAACTACACTATTTGCATTCTGTAATGAAAAACGATCAAACAATATTAAACTATTATTGTGACGATTAATACCATAAAGAATACCATTATCTGAAGTTAGCTCTGAAGAAATAAATGGAAATGATGAAGCGGCCGGTGAGGTACTCATATTAAAAGAGATTGCCAACTCATCCGTCGCCAATGGTAAAGTAGAATTAAAGCCTTGTTCGGCTTGATATAAAATACGTTTAGTAAAGACTAATCTCTGACCAAACAATGACTCTACTTTTTCTGTGATTTTTTCTAGCTCATCTTTTTTATCAGCATAAACAGTGACATATAAAGCAAACTGAAAAAATCTTTCTATCCCCTGCGTCAAATCATCTCGCAACTTCTCAATATCACGTAGAGCTGTTTCGCGAATAGGATCACGTGGAGCTCCTTTCTCAGCATCCGCTAAAATTTGAGCTTCTATAGCCCCTACTTTATTTCGTAACTGTTTCAAAATTACCTCCACTCCAACTGGATAAAAATACATAGCAATATCTAATGGAACATTGAGATTAATAACAGGTGCAAACCAACCTACTCTAATATATCTAGGATATGCTACTACAAATATTGTTCTTACATATTTTGATCCAAGCTCAAGAAATCTAGAATCAATCTTCATAGAAGAGGGGGCAATAATATCTCTAACCGTAACAACACCTTGACGATAAATCTTTTCAGATTCTAAGGCTTCTTTTTTTTCTTCTACCTTTTCATGAACAACCTGCTCTTGCTGAGAGGATGTTAATTTTGGAGCTTCCTCCGTTGGTAATTCTTTAGTTTTTCGAAATAATTCTACCATAATAATATTATATCTACTCTATATTTAATTTATTAATATCAACCAACCTTTGCTGATCATATGTATCTGGATTATATGTATTATAAAATACCTCTATCAAACTTTGAGTATCTAGAGGAACGGCTTTCAATCCGATAGAACTTAAACCGTCAATTATATATTCCATTCTCTTAGTTAATTCTACTCTGTACTTATCAAATTTCTTCTGCTTAATATTTATAACACTGGTCGGTGAAATAGATTCTTTGAACATTGATATAAAACTTTTTGATCTAATTGAAACTTTGGCATATGGCACTACCATATAAAATTTCTTACTCATTATATCTGCCAATTGTATTAGCTCAGATATATATTGCCTATACTCTCGTGTTTGCATTTTTAACAAATCATTTACCTGTTCTTTTTCTATAGATTTTAATCTTTCTAGATAGTCGTCAATATTTAACTTTCTAGATTGGATCAATATTTGCAATGGAAATTCTAAAGAATTTAAAAAGGAAGTATAGGCTGAGATAACAGCATTTTGTTCATCTTCAGATTTTAACGAAAAATTAATTGAGGAAATTAAAATAATTCCTCGTAATGTACCATCTTTCAAAATTATTGTATTATCTTTAATCTCCATTACATTCAAAAATCTTTGCGTTGGCGGGATGGTTGATTTTTTTGTAATATTATCTTTTTTTTCTGCCATAATTCAATATTATTTTAATCTCTAATTTCCTCTTGATATGCACCTCCAGTATCTACTACTAAAGACAAATCATTTAGCCTAGAAGCTGTTAATCTTTTTTTTGGTACTATCACTCTTGCTTTTTTTACTTTTTCTTTATTCTTAACGTCTTCTGGATGATATTCTTTGAACCAAACTCTCATAAGAGGTCTTCGCAAAGTCATCAACATATTCATCAGAAAAAAATGAAATGGTCGTCCATTTATTTTTAAGAATGCAAATACTCCCGTCAAGGCAAATATCATTATCCCCTCTATGGCCGCTAACCAGAAACTGGCCATCTTAAAAACAATAAAAATCAAACCAGAACCAACCATAAAAATTAAAAACTGACGCACGGTAAGTGGACCAATAATCTTACTTTCGACATCTAAAAATTGTGGGACAACGAATTGTTGCATTTGATTAAATTGCTAATTGATTATTCAAACTATTAATAGCTAAAAATTCTTCTAAATGTAAATTATCTTTTTTTTCTAAATCGCGCTGATTCACTATTTCAGTAATTGAAATTCCCTTCTTGATACTTTCACGTCCTAACTCAATATATAATTTAAAAATAGGGGAGTGTTGCCAGGCTTGTAAACCCATCATACGTTCTTCCCATGATTCTTCTTCTAATAAATATATTTTTTCTAATACTTTTTCTGCTGAACTTGCAGGATTCTCCCCCATTCTTCTAAACTGTTTAGTATCTATCTCCCCAATTTCATCCACCGGTCCCAATGTAACGGAAGGTTGCTTAATATCAATTACTTGTGGTCTTTCTGATTCGGCTATACGACTTTTTGAAATTTGTGCCATTGCTTCAGATGGAGTTTTTTTATAAAGATTGTGGACTGATTCTTTTTTTTGCTCTTGCTCTTGGTTATTATCTTTTTCAATTTGAACCTCAGATTTTTTTTCAACTACTTCTGGACTTACTTGAACAGAGTCCTCTTTTGATTGTTCAATCGTAACAGGTTGTTTTTGAAATAATTTTGCTTTTGTCTTTTTTGGTTCTTCTTCTTTTTTGACTGGGACAATAGGCATCGGAACAAAAGCCGGAGGAGCTGCAGCAAACATTGTTTGTTTTTTTGCCTCATCATTCACTTGTCTTTTAGATTCTATCTTTTGTTCCTGCGTTTCTTCTAATTTTTTTGGCAACTCTTTAATAAAACTATTTAACTCTTTAACAATATTTTTAGCTTCATCTTCTGCTAATTCTAACCCTCCAATTTTCTTTGCTCGATGTAAAACTTCTTCTGTTTCTATAGATGATCTTATTTCTTTAATACGTGATTCAGCAATTTTTATAAATCTATTTTTGTATACATCAGCTTCAAATTTAAGACCTAATTTAAGAATTAATTCTTCAACTAATTTACTAGTATCACTTACCTGAATAACATGTTTTTCTGGTGTTTCAGCTAAAATTTTATCTAATTCTTCTTGATGATTTCTAATTTCTTCTTCGTCATCAGGTTCAGCAATAAAAGCCGCTCTTGGTACAGAGAGAGGTTTCCGAGGAGCTGGCTGAAAGCTATTTGGGACTGATTTTGGAGCAATATTACTTGAATTTGATACAACATTTTTTTGATTATCTTGAATTTGAGTAGGTTGCGGACTATTTTGACTTACTTCACTAGCAGTTTCAAAATCAACCACTTCATTATCTTTAACTTTTTTGAATTTACCACTTTTATCTTTGGTTAAAAAACCAGCCGTAAAATCATTATTTGTTTGTGTATTATTATTCATTTATTAGGTAAATTTTCCTAAATTATGTATTAAAATTATAGCATAATTTACTAAAAAAATCAAATATAAATATATATCTTAATTAACTTATTTTCATCACTTTACCCCTTATTTATAACTAGCAGCTATATCAAAAAAACCTTTTATAAATTCCCAGGCTGCTGAGAATGGATGTGTAAATACATAGATTGCAAACAATATTATTGCCCACTCTAATGCTGTAATTAAAATAATAATCGTTGCACCTTTAGCTCTTAAAAAAAATTCGTTAAGACTATAACCTGGTATCATTTTAACCCTTACCCCCTTCACTTTTATAACTAATAGTCCCATCATTGCTAATAGAGGTCTTGCAACCAATAATAGTAAATATATTGGTCCAAGAATTGGTAATAAATAAAAATTTGCAATCAATGTTTCTTCAACAGCTTCATGTCCAACCATCCATGTTTTCTTTACCGCTTCATTTGCCATTTTGTCAACTTGCTTCTTACTTTCATTATCTGGGCCTGCCTTAGCTTTAAGTTGTATTTTTTTATCATTATTTCTTTGCTCTACCTCTTTCTTTGCTTGCAGCTTATCCTTTCCCAATTGTCTCTTAATTGTACTTTGATCGTTACTAGATGCATTACTTAAATCTGAAAAATTTACGACATTCATTGATGGATTTTCTGGTGTATAAAATTTCGAACTATTTTGACTTGCTTTTTTTTCTTGCTCAGATACTACTTGTTCTGATTGTACTTTATTGTTGTTATTTGGACCTAATTCATCACCCTCTTTAAATGCGTCTAATCCAGACGGGCCTCCGGGTGCCAAAATACCGGCAGTAAGCATAGCAGCTTTACCGTACCTACCGACCTTGCCAGTACCAAGCTTAGTTAACAATCCATCATTCTTTTTTAATCTACCTAAATCTCTTTTAAATTTTTTTTCTTGTTTACTTGCCATTTTATAATGTTGTTATTTTTTGAACTATACTCATAATTTATTTACTATCCTAGCAATATTTCCGTACATTATATCGTTAATTTCCTCATCACTAAATTTACCCTCTTCAGACAATTTCTCTGCGATTCTAGATAATTTTCCAATCTCATCCAACTGATGAAATAATTGTTCAGCATCTACACCACCAAAATCAGTACCAACAGCTATATTTTTCACTGAACCTGTTGCATCACTTACTTCTTTAAAATTATTCATAAATTTTTCGAAATCAGGAAAAAAAGCCTTATTAGGTGTAAAACCGACCACCCCTCCTTTTCCAGCAATCTTACGAATTAACTCCTTAGTTATAAATCTCTGTCCTTCACCAGGTGCTGTATGTGTAGCAACGGTTTTTTCATAATCACCCACTCGTTCTAATATGTCATCAGCTGTTTTTCTATTAGCATGCGAGATATCTATAATCATATTACTTTGCATCATTTTATCTACTACACGCTTACCTAGGACAGTTAAACCTCGTTTTTTATCACCAGAAGCACCACCACCCAATTGATTATCATGATTATACATTAATCCTACTGATCTCACGCCTCGATTATATAAATCATCAATAATATCAGGATCTGATATTATATCCCCACCTTCTTTATGTAAGACTATGCTATTTTGATCGGCTGGTTGCTCACCTTGTAAATCTTCCGGCCTAGTAATTATCTTAAAATCTTCGCTTGCATGATAATAATCAAGTATTTTTTGTTCATCAGTCCTTAACTTACTCAGCACCTCTTCATTACCAGAAAGAGCTGCTGCTTTTTCTTCTTCACTCATTCTTTTGTAAACGGAGGAAAATACTATATCTAATTTTTGCAAGCCTTCTTTTGGTAATTGTTGAATTCTCTCTTTTGAATAATCAAATTTTGGATTGTCTAAAATTTCTGAAAGTTTTGGATTCAGAGTGTCTTGATGAAAATCTGCCATTGGCATTCCTTCTTTTTTCATAAATTTATTTACTAGTTACTAATTTATATAATTTTTTAAAAAGTTTATCTGGTGTTTCTTTTTGATACTTTGCACTTAAGAATGTTGCACTATTACTCCGAAATCCAGGATGAACATCCACTTCTAATAAGTATAGCTTATTATCTTTAATAAGAATATCTGCTCTTGAAAATGTACTACAATTTAATGATTTATGAGCCTTTACAGATAACTGTTTTACTTTTTTTCTTAATTTAGGTGTTATAGTTGTGGGTACTTCTACTTTAAACTGCATTTTATCCTTTTTTGATCCTGATAAAAGTGCTCCAATATCGTTATTCCCCATACCAACCGGCTCATATGCAATAGGTTTACTATTTCCAATAACCATACATGTAACCTCATAATCAGCTTTAATAAATTTTTCAATTATTATATCACGTTTTCTATTTAATATTCTTTGTATTGCTTTAATAGCTTGTTTTTCATTTTGCACAAAATATAAACCTCGACTATCTGTACCACCTGTATCTTTTATAATACAAGGATAATTGATATTTTTTTCAATTTGATTTAAAACTCTTTTTTTAGATTTTGCCCATCTCTTTTTATTTACATATATGTCATCAACAACTGAGATTTTGTTTTTTCTAAAAACTTTTTTAGACAAGTATTTTGAAGTGCCAGTCAATGTTACTTTGGAATTTGACCCCATAAACGGTATTTTGTTTTTCTCTAAAAACTTTTCAATATCATTCTCATTTCCCCTTCCATATGAATTTTTTAATACCAAGTTAATATTACCTTTCCTAAAATCTTTTACTAGTTGATCTCTTTGTTTAAAATTATATTTTGATAGATTAAAACTCTTAAGTATTTTTTTTAAATCCAAAAACTGTTGATTATTTACAGGTAATTGATTTTTATCTCCATAAATTACTACTGCTAAATTAATTTTTGATTTCTGTATCATAACCACGGTAATGTTATTTCAGCTAGATCATCAAAATTTATTTCTGCTTTTATTCTTTTATCTTTTGGTATATATTTTTGTGAATAATAATCATATACATCGGCTGCGCCAATAGACAATACCTCACCAAAAGACATCTCAAATACTCTTTTTAGATAATCTTCTTTAATACCATTTTCATAAAAAATATCATTTGCATATAATGCTCTAGTTTTATTTTCAAATTGTTTGAAGAAAATAGCCAGCCCTGCAGTAAACCCATCAGTCTTTACTTGTTCCATTAATTTAATTTCCTCATCCATTTTAAATTCTTCCAATGTTTTCAACCAACCTTTTTTTATGAGATCAAGATATAATAATGATCCATATCCAACTAACGGCTTAATACCAGCATAAAAATTCAACACACCAAATATCATAAATAAACTTGGATAAATTTCCCTCTTTTTTAATGCCCCTATTATTGCATCCTTTGTTAAAGGTATGATATTGTTCTTAAACCTAACATCAGCCGGTACTAAATTATTCCCCTTAATATACATTCTCAAAGATTGATTTCTACCAGGATATTTTTGCCAAAAGAAATGCGTACCCTTTTGTTCTTTTTCGTTCCAAGTAACCACTAAATCATTAAAATTTTGTAATACTTTATTTCTAAACTCTTTATTGAATATACACTTACTTATAATATTATCTTCCTCCAATAAATCAATTAAACATTCAGTCGTAATTTCTTCCTGTGTTACATATAGGACATCAGGTAAATTTTTTCGCAGCTTTTCTTCAAATAAATATGGCCATGTTTCTTTCACAATCACACTTATCTGATCATTATAATTTTGGCATTGTGAAAAATCAAACGAATTTATTTTTTCTTGTTCGTTTAATAAAAATTTATGTTCTTGATCATTAAATTCTTTCCACTTATCAGATTTTTTTAATCTATTTATAAAATCAAATTCTCGTTTAGGTATATAGTAAGATGTTAATTCTTTCTCACTATTACTAAAAAGTGGTACTTTTTTCCCATGCAACATAAACCCATTCTTACTAAAATAATTATTTGGTGGAACATCACCACTAGATAATACTATTATTGCTTCTTGTTTTTTTGATTGCAATAATCTATCAGTATTACCAATCACGTTCGCCGAAACCAAAAATGGGTGATTCATAACTTGATGATGATTAGCAATATTAAAAACCAATTTATTTTCAAAATTTACATTCAATTCTTTCTCAAATTTATTCCCAAATAAGCTCTTAAGTTTATTTATAATTTTATCCTTAATTACAACCTGTCTTTGTGAATGAATGGGATCAACTTCAAAATCATAAAGATATTCGGAATAATCCTTTAATTTAACATCTAAATCAAAAAAAGGTTTTATTATTGGACAATATTCCTTAATTTGTGATATTAAAATATTTCTTTGCTTTATAATTTCTTTACTTGTTTTAGCCATATTTAGTTAATTGTACTTAATACTATATATAATCAAATAAAAAAATCTAGATAAACTAGCTAATATATATCAATAAATTATTTAATCAAAATCAATAACTAACTCTTGATTAACTATTCTATTTTTTGTCCATTCAAAACTACCATTCTCTTGGTTACCAAAAACCATAATTTGATAATTTTCACCTAGTAGCTGACCTATATCTATAGCGACTAAAGCTGAATCACTATCACTCATTCCTAATTTATCTATTAATAAATATTGCAAAAATTCCGAAATAACGGCCGGTGCACTAACATTATCCTTGAGTTGACTAACTACTACTGATATATCACTAGGTTCATTGGTCCGAGTGTATTTTGAAATTATATTTTCACCCAAAGCATTAACCCAGGCAGGACTATTACCTAATGCTTCTGCCAATGAATCTTGTCTGGCTAATATTTTTGTGCATGCTATTAATCTATCCTGTTGTGATAGTCTGGCAGCTGATGCTAACTCTTTCTTTATTAATTCTATATCACCTTTTGTTGCAACTAAAATTTCATCTTCTAAACGTAATATATTCCACCTAGCTCTTCGATATTCATTATATTTTTCTTTCAAAATTTCTAAGGGATTCCCACTATATGTCTTATCAGGCTTATCATCATTGGGTAACTTTAACTCATCTTTACCAACATGGTGACCAGTCTCAATTACTTTATCTTCTTTTCTTACTGGGAATCTTAAGTAATTGTAAAGTCTTAATATATTTTTTAAACTTTCTTTTTCACTTACACTTAAACTTTTAACATTAGAATTTGAGTTAATATATTCAGCTTCCTCTAAATACGAAGGTATCTCATTATTAGTTAAAGTAGAAGAAAAATCCCTAATCCAGTTAGCTAATGTTGGATTTGATAATTTATTTTCATTACTAACTTTTATCTTACTATTCCCGAGTTTCTCATTATTATTTCCAATATTTCTTGCCAACAATCTATGAGTTTCAAATCCTGTTTCTCTATCCCTTAGTAGATTAAACAATACATCTAACTTCCCAAAAATATCAATCTCTAATTCTATTCCTGATATTAATGAATTTTCAAATAAATAAGCTACCTTACGCTCTGGTAATATTGATAAACAAATATACTTTAATTTATTTACAACTATTTTATATTGATCAGTCAACTCTGATGATTTAATAGTACCTAGAATATCATTTAGTTCATCCAATAAATCTTTAGCATCACTAATATTGTCCATCTCAATATACCTATCAATCTCTTTATTAATCTCATCAAAAATAGGTTGATTGGAAAGTTGGTTCTCATCTAACTTATCTATTATCAACATTAATTTACTTTATTAATCATTAATATTATCTTCTCAAAATACCACTTAACGTATTAAGAGAATCTATCATTCTTCGTTGCAAAGTTTTCTCAGAAACAGAACCAATTTGCAGTTGATCTGAAGCCTTCTTATAGTTATCCATGGCTTGTTGTTTATCTGCAGGCTTAACATTGCTTAGTACTTTTGATAATTGCGACCCTATATTATCAATATGTTTATCAAATTTTCCAGCATCTATACCATCACCAGTATTCACATCTATGGTTAATTTATTTATTAGATCTTCAAATTCATTCATGCTATCTCTGGAAATTTTTAATCCAGGTATCCCCTTCATCTGATCACCGATATTATCTACACTATGCGCTGCATTTTGAGTAGCTTCATTACTAGCATGATCATTTTCCGTTCTCTCTGTTTCGGTTTTCTTAGTTTTATCCGTTTTTGTTTTAGGAGTCTCAGTTTTCATGGTAGTTAATTCTGATTCTTCTTTCTTGATAGTTTTTTCGATTGTGACAATCTCTTCCTCTATCGTCTTTGTTTTTACCTTATCTTTTTCTGACAAGGCTCCATCATCAAAAAGACTCGCGTCTTTGATTTTCTTTGCTTCTGCTCTTTTCGTATCAATCTTCTTTCTGTTTTCATCAATTGACGATTGTTTATCATCAATAGATGTCCCAAATGAACTAGTATCTTTTTCTCCCTTAGCTTTTGCTTTTTCTCTATCTTTTTCTTCTTGTTGTTCATCTGGTGTTAAATAAGCAGCATTTGTTTTCCATCCTTCTTTCTTAGCGATATCATGCAGACTACCACTCTTTTCACCATCTTTACCAATTTTCCATTGTTTTATACCCTTCTTATCCTGAAGTGCATTTACAAAATCTGGATGCTCTTCATATAAAGTCTTAATTTGGTCTTTAAACTGATCATCATCATGTATCATCATCGCACCATCCTCTGAATCAAACTTACCAAGCAACTGGTCAAGTCTTGAACTTGAAAATTCCTTGAATGATTTAGGGTTAGATTTGGAATAGTTAGATTTATGCATAAATTCATCAAATTGTGCCTTGTTCTCTGTATGCATATCCACCCTATCTTGATATTCATCCTTTTCTTCCTGGGGAGCATCATCGGCAGGTTTATCCATTTCGTCTGGCTTGAAAGGAATTAATCTCATCATATCACCAGCCTTAGAATCTTTTTGAACCGAAGTATTATGAGGATGGTTACCAATCCTTTTACGATCAGTTGGTTTAATAACTTCTCCCTTAATAGTTTCATTTTTGTGCTCCATTCTATCCTTCCCAAGAGTTTCTGGTAGAGCCAACTCCCCGGTTTCTGGATTAGTCAGCACCTCACCTCCATATTCAAAATGATCATTTCTAATACCAGCTTGTTGTATGTCATATAATGTACCAAGAGAATTTGGATCTATATCTTTAACCCGAGCACTTCTCTGACCACCGCTAGAAACAGTAGCTCTCATAAAATTACTTCTAGCCATATTAGAATCAAAATTACCATTTTTATCTTTAAAACCATTTTGAGATTTACCACTTGCATCCGTCCACTTTGCCTCATTTTTAAAGAAATCTGTATCCAAGGCATCATCAATATGACCTTCAGCACCCAAACTTTGTAATAAGGCTTTTCTGGTAATTTCAGCTTGCTTTCCTTTTTTGTCCCAAACTTTTTTAAGTAAAGCTGATTTTTGTTCTTTTTGTAGAGTAGATACTTCACCAGCAACTTTCCTTTCGTATCTACGCTCAACCATCTGAACTTCCGGAACTACATCAGCTCCTCCACCAGTAAATCCAGGTCTTTTATCCCACATTTCTTTACCTTGAGCAGTTGCTCTTTCCTTAGAAAAAGACTCTACCTCTTCACCACGTTTTTTAGCCCCGGCAATCGTCGCACCGATATTTGTATATTTTCCAAGCGTGCTATCACGGTATTCACGACGAAGTTTTCTGCCACCCATTTTAGCTAATTCACCAGCTCCTTTGGCTACACCAAGGGCAGGTGAAGTATATTTCAAAGCCTTTGCTCCCATAGTTTTCAAACCGCCTAGTGCTTTCCCAGCCATGCTACCAGCCATTCCACCTAAACTCTGAGCGGTTATCAAAGATATAATAAACATACCAATAGCCATTACAAAAGATAATAGACTTTGAGAATCAGATACATTAGATATATTTACTGCCGTCGCAGAACCACCAGAATTTACCAGCTGAGTACCTGAATTATTAATATCAACTAAATCTCCCCCAGATATCAAAGTCAACCCAAACCAGATAAAAAAGGCTAGAATTGGTCCAGTTACTGTCCATTTCACAAAATTTGACCACCACTGTTGACTGTATTTTTGAGTGGTAGGTAATACTGCTAACAAATATGCCAGTGGTGATAATATTATCAGTACCCATAACATTATAATACGTACCAAGAATACTGCCACCATAGCAACCATGGTAAACAGAGCTACAGTTAATAAAATAACTGGTAATAATGATAAACTTAATAGATCAGTTGCCGTAATACCTCCTGACCTAGCATTTACACCAGAAATATTTAACATTTCTTTAAGCTTCAAACCTGTCGTAAAATTTGCTGCTGCAGCACCAGAAAAAGCATTTGTAAATGTTAATAATACAACTTGACTAACGTCAATAAAAAATCCCGCAATCATTCTAGAGAAATTAACCAGAATAATCATGATCACTAACTTACCAAGAAGTTTATTATATTTATAATTTTCTAATCTTAATATAGAGCCGAAAGCAATGACTAATAATATTAATATAAAAAATAAATTACACAGATCACGAAGTACTATCCAACCCTTTTCTACCGCAGGAGAGTTTGTAAAATCATTATAAGATACAATCTCCAATAATACACCAATTACTAAAACTAATAATTTACCAATAAATGCAGCTAAAGCTAATAGTAACCAAGATATACCATCAGCTAAATAATCTCCTACCCCAGCAGCACTTGCCGGTGATGCAAAAGAAAATATTCCTACAGCTACTACCAACACTAAAACAACCACGGAAAATTTAGCCAATCGAGGTTTAATAATAAAAAAATCTTTAATTTTTCTCAAAAAATAAGAAAACATAATATTATATTAACTACTATATTGCACTAACATTAACAAAAATTCCAGGATTTACCCAATCACAAGTATAACCAGGTTCACCTGTATTACGACAATTAGTATTATTAGTACATGGTTCATCAGAAGATGCTCCACACCAATCCCAATTATCTATAACTTTAAATTGTGGCTGAAAAGTTTGTCCTCCAGAACCTGAAGTAGTATAAACATGATTAATTATAAAGGTACCAGAATCAAAAGGTCCAAACAGTGTTTGATCCACACTATCCCCGTCCAAAGCGTTCCAATCAATCTCTATCTGCGTAATAGGTAATTGCTCAGGATCTGCTTTGACATTAACAGTAAATGAAACTCTTCCACCTGCATGACTCAAATCAACAGTCTGACCAGGTGAATTGCTTAACGTAACATCTAAGACTGGAGGTATTCCACAATAAGTATTTGGTGTACGGAATTGAGAACCAACAGGTAGACACAAAGGCATACCATTATAAATTGAGGTATTTGCATCCTGATCTACTAAATCAGTAGAAACTACTGAACTAGATACTTCATACAAACCACCTGTATCATTCCAATCCCAAACTTGAAAAGTATTGGCAAATAATAGTCTTATTATATCCATTCCGTCAGTATAATTTATTATACCTGCAGCACCACCAGTACCCATAATACATGGACCGTAATAATCGAAACTAGAATCCTCACAATCTGTATCAAATATTGGATCAGCTACTGGTAGTGTTGGACGACAGAATATAGTTGGATCTTGTTCACAAAAACCTTGTCCTGTACCAATACAAGTACCACCAGCAAGATTACATTCTTCTACATCCTCCATATCTAGACATACATTTTGTGTTGAGTAATTAGCTCCTGCAACAATCACACTACACAAGCGACCAGCTGAATCATTTGGAGATACAAAACTATAGGCACTTCCAGCATGAGCATGATTGGTAGGACTTTGTAGAAATAGCGGTCCAGCCCCATTAGAAGCATTCCAATTTACGGGTTCAGAAGTAATCGGGCTAGGCTGAATAATACCGCCATAAGGACTAGAAAATTGATTATAAGTATAATCAAGATCTGGAACTCGATAAGAACTATTACTATTTAATTTACTAGCCCAAGCTTTATTTGTATTATCAGCTTTATTCACTCCCACAATTCTTGTACACTGATCTTTTAGATAAAAGATTGGAGTTGCCCAAAATGCCCCTCCATTATCATAATCATGAATATACGTACCAATTGTAGTTAATTTATCATTAGCATCAAAAATAAGGCTAAAAGTAAAAATATTTGATTTATGAACATTTGCAGGGTCCCAATTACCATCATTACCACCTACATCTATATTAAAACTTCCATAAGAAGCGCTCCATACTGTACTACCGGGAGAAGACCAAGAGGCTTTTAGATTATTAATATTAATATAATCCGTTGGAAAAATAAAATACGGAAATCCATTAATATTAGGGTCATCCCCATAAACAGCAGAGTTACTAAAATCCATAGATTCATTCCCTGCATCATTATATTGTCGATATTTTGATGCATTTTTAGGATCCCAATCTTCATGACTCCATAATTGACCAACTACAACTATCCTTTCAATTTCCCACATATAATATTGATCTTCTGGTAAGAGAGGTGTTGCGGGAGCAGAAGGTGAACCACAACCACCATCACCATCATCACAAGAAAATAAAACTCCGGGGTGTGTGCCTGAATCTCTATTAGGAATCAAATTATAAACTTCTCCTTGTTGATTACAGCTATCACCATGCCAATTAGGAGTTCTATCATGAGGGGTTACCATAGTCTGTTGATAACCCTTTGTAATACCAACTAGAGGAGATGCTACTTCTGGAAGATCTTTACTACTATTGCCGTTATCATCGTCGTGGCACGAATTCCAATTATTATCATTTACATCAATATTTCCAATAAATAATCCATTATTATAATTACCTTCCGCTTCCAGACACATATATAGAGGCTGACGTATTTTCAAATTAAACGGAGGTAAGGTTCCAAATACATCTGATTCACCACTAAGCAAATCAACTGGCCACCAGTTCAAACAATATTCTGAATTATTTGGATCCTGCTCAAGACAATATCCATACCAACCTTGGAAGGTTGTATTATTTTGATCAACATAAGTACAATATCTAGAATCGTCTTTTGGATATAATCTACAAGATCTTGCAATATTCTCCATACCTTCGCATTTTACTGCCAAGTCATTAAATCCAGCCGTCGCACAATCACCAATTGAATTACATTGTTTATCAGCAAACCCAGTCACTTCATAAGCAGTTTGGACAGCTAGATCATCACTAACTGTTTGGCAAGTACCATTCTTTGTAGTCAAAACTGGATCCATAGATACATCGTCGATATAAAATGTTACTGAAGGTACCGCCCCACCAGCTGGATCATATACATGAATAATATTTAGAGAAACATCTCCATAATTAGTAATTGTAGTAAGCCCTTCATCAAATCCAGCCGGTATCGGCCCAAGAGCATATTCTGTCCAATTTTCACTTGGCGTAATATCTTCAGCAAAACGTTGATTCCAATTCACAAGAACTCCATCTGGGTCTCTATATTCTAGCTCCACTCTTATCTTATCAAACTCTGATGGGACACTTGACCATCTTAATTTGAAAGACATCGCATATTCATAATCCTTTATTATAGTATCACCAAGGTTATAGGAAATACCAGTTTTATTCACATCACCCGGTGTAACAATCTTAGCAATATTATTTTCATCCAAATTACCATTCGGAGAGGGGACTATACCCTTGTCAGTTTCCTCCGTCCAATATATTGTTGATGGTGCTGGAGGGTCAATCTCTCTTGGATACCATTTTGTTGTAAAAAATTGATTAAGATCTAGTTCAAGTTCGTTAGGTTCCCCCTTAATTTCTTCACATTCTGCATCACCCCCTGATAATGGACAGCTTAATTTTTGGTTAAGTTTATAATTACTATCACCAAAATCTCCATCTGGTATCAAGTTACCATTAAACGCAGCTGAACCAACCTGAGACATCAACGCTGTTGGCAAGCTTCCTTCGTAAATTTGAGGATCCGAACATTTATGTGCTGGCAAAGTACCACAATCAGTGTCAACTAAACAAACCTTATTTGTATCATTAGTACATCGCTTATCCCAATCAAGACCAGCCAACACTAATCCAGAATAATTTTTAATTTTATCTACAAAGGCTGGTGTATCGTAAGTTTGATTAATATCGGAAGCTTTTCCATCCCATTTAATACAATTTGTTGATAGACTATCCATTTTCTCACAAATATTAATTTCAGTACACAAACTATTACTAGACCCATCAGTAGGTGGAATAGAAGTTTCACAGTCGATCCAACGGCCACACACTCTATCTTTATTTACTTTTATAATAATATTAGAGTCACATTCTTCCGGTGGTACGGTGGTTATATCGCAAACTTCTGGAGCTGTACCGTTCTTTGTGTCATCTGCATAGAATATTAGATTTTCTGCTGCCGTGTTATTAAACAACAAACATCCTTCTTCTCTGTCTACCAAGCCATTACATGAAGCCTCATCAATTTCATTTGATAAATAATAGTATGAATCACAGTCATATGTATTATCTCCATCGCTACCACCATCTGCTAAAGTAACATCACAATAAGTAATATCACCTGGAGTAGCTGAGTCATAAAAAAATGGTTTTTCTGGATCACGATATTCTGTACATGTAGAAGCTGTTATTGGACAAACACCAGCCCATTCTCCATTTGGTTGTGGGACAACATTAAACGAAGGAATACAATCACCAACACACATTCCGTTGTCAGAACACAACGTAGTATTATCTTCACAATAACCTATTGCACAAAAACCAGCTCCATCATCACAATCCAAATCAGTACCACAAGCTTTGCCTTCATCACTTATTGGACTATTTTTACATACACCCACAGTCACAGGACAATCAGGCTCACCAACATTTGTTTCATTTTGATACCAACCAGATTTTGATTGACCAGCAACTCTCTTATATTCACAAATATTTGAAGTTGGATCTTTGAAATAATATTTAGATCCTTCTGGAGTTATATATTCTTTACACCCACTCTCTTCAAATAAACATAAATCCGTATCATATTTATCTGGATCGTTTTTTATATATGCATCATCAAAAGAGCTAACATTCCCAACAGAATTAATAGTTGGCACTCCCAACCATTCACAGCCTTTTTCACCGGCCGAGCATCTCTTATTTGGATCATTAACTAATGTTATTGTGGTATCTTTTGGTATATATTTTAGCACTCCAGCTGCCACCTCATATTCTAATTCTCCTGGAGTAGAACTATTTTTTGTATCAATCATTGCTTCACAACCAATCTTATCTTCACCACAGAGGGATGAAAATGATTTTAGATAATGAGTAGCACCCGGTATGTCAGTATACTGATCACAATTTTCATATCCATCACATCTGGTGTATGAATCTTTGACCTTATAAATATTATCTACAATTTCTGAAAGTTGTATATTATCAATATAAACCGAACCTGTGGTTTCGAAAAACATGGATATAGAATTTGGCAGAACATCCCAATCAACATATAATGGTCCTACCTCGTATTGATTCCACTCACCGACCCTAGCCACCGCTGACCCTTCAAATTTCTTAGTAAATCCCATCTGTCCGAAAGAAGCCTCTATTATAGAATCACTCGTGCCTGCCTTGGCCCAAAAAGATAAATTATAAGAATTTCCTTTGATCGGTAACAACTCATTTGCTGCAGTTAACCATCGATAATATGCAGCGTCAAAAAATAACATTGAATGTCCACCAAAATTAACTGACTCATTACTCAGTAACGTAGGATTTGCTGGTACTCCAGAATTCCAAGTATCCAAATCGCCAGATTCAAAATTATAACTATAAATGACATGGCTATTATCCCCAGCATTACCTTTATACGCCCGACATCCTGCGTATTGCGCTGAACATGAATTACCCTGATTAGGAATCATGTGATATAAAATATCAGTACATGTCGAATCAGTAGCACAAATAGAATTATTATTTGTACAAAAACCTGCCTGACATGTAGCTCCACTATCTAAACTATTACGATAAACTTTGCAATTTGATGAAGTATAAATAACTTTTGATTTAAGACGATAGAATCTATATCCTTCCTCATCAATAAATTCTGCACAATCAGGGTCAACACCTACCTCAGCTAAAGTACATACCTGCATATCATAAGTCTCATCAATAATTCCATCACCATTCCTATCAACGACTTCATCATCAATACATGTATTCCAACCTAGTCCAAGTGTATCTAAATAAGGATCTTCTGGTGCCATATTAGTACACGGACCATATTTAGTAGTGTTCAGTGGTGGTCCTAAAATATCTGGATCTGCTACATTACTTGTCTTCAACTGATAATCTTTTAATTGATATCCAAATTCTTCCGAACCTTCCCAAGTATAGTATGTAGATACATTCGGATCACTTTCTTCAACACATTGCTTGATCCAACTATAATATTCTCTACCTTCACCACCGGCGGCAATTTCTTCTAAATTTGTATATTCTTCACATCCGACAGCAGAAGCAGGACAACTCAAACCAGTCTCCTGAACAAATGATACTGGATCCACAGCAGGTCTATATGGTACATTCTCGGTAGCTAATTCACGATAAGCCTGACAGCCGACAAACTCAAGAGGACATTGGTCACAAGAAGATGGATCATTCGGATTACAAATACCTATATTTGTGATTGTCCCCGTAACACTCTGACCTGAAGTAGTAGATGTAAATTTCTGACAGCCAACTTCATCAGCAGAACAGTTAAGAGCAAAATTTAAACATAACGGATCATCAAAAGGACCGCCTGTACAATTTAAGTACTCAGGAGCCTTCTTAAGATATGTCTTACTTGAATCTTCATAAGCCTTATAATTGGTCAATCCTCCCTCTTCTACTTGAATATTATCAATAAGAATATCACAATCTGTGCTATTATGTCTTACAAATAATATGAAGGTACGCTTATAGTGATTATTTAGAGCTGTTGTTCCCCAATTCCATCGTGAAGCAGGCTGACTATCAAAGTTAAATGTTAGAGCATATCTGGTCCAATCAGCGGATACATTTGCTGTCTGACCACCAACATATTGAACATCTGCTAGTATTGGTGGTGGGCCGGGAGAAGCTGGGGCAAAATTTCTGGTAAAATCTATTAATACATTATCATTAGTTGCATTACAAGTTCCACCTTCAGCGCGCTTAGCATAAAATGAAACAGTAAATGTTCTATTATCTGTGAGATATCCTGTATCTAAACGCTGAGTCATATATTGACCATCACCTGAGGGGCAAGCTGGATATTGATGAATTCTAGCTGCAGTTAATCCCCCAAAAGAATCTGAAGAAGCTAAACTTCTTTGCTGACATGGATCAACACCATTAACATAATTATGAGACCAATCAGCAAAATCGTCAGGCAGACTAGTACCTCCAAATGGCGGAGGGATTGGTAAAGCTAAATCTCTTAGGCCATCTGTAGCTAGTGCTACATCTGCAGTTGTATCAAAATCCTCAAAATTAGAATTTTTTACTAAGTTTGCTCCGCTATTTGTTATTGGTATATATTCACTACAACCTTCACCATTCGCACTACAACTTTCTGCGTTATCATTAAAACTTATTTTATTACCACCAGCTGGAGGATCTTGATTGGTACATTGCCACTCTCCAGATACAAGATCATAATCCTGACAATACCACTGACAACCAGCATTCTCAGAATTACAAGTACCATAATCTAAACTGTTGGTTAAATAATTTTCATTTTCACCAAAACTTTGGCAAGAACTATATTCTTCTTGACAAGCTGCCCCAGCAAATTTCCAAATAGGTTCTTCTTCTATACAATAACCATATTTTTTACACGAACCATCGTCATTTTCTATTAAACATAATTGTTCATCAGCACAATAATTAGAATTTCTCGTTACAATTGGGATAGCAGCGTCTTTACTATCAATGCCACTGTCTGGAAGTTTATTAGTATCTTCAGACCTTATTGCATCAGAATACTCTATTTTATCTCCAGCACCCTGTCTTTCACAATAAACTGACGGAGCTTTCAGAACCCAGTTTGGATCAACTAAATGATAAAATGGTGAATCAATATTATCGTATTCATCAATTAAAATATTCAAACTATAAAAACCACGAGCATACTCTCTCATGTAGTTAGCAGCTAATTCCCAACCAACTGGAAGTACTCTATATTTCCTTAAAATAACCAAGCTTCTATAAGGATAACCATTATAATATTCTGGTTGATTACCATTGATATCATAGCCAAATAATTTATTACCATCTAATAGACCAGCATCAAGAGCCTCGCGTACAGTCAACTGCTGTTCTATAGCAGTATAAAATCTAGAATCAATAACACATGTATCTTGGGTAGGATCCTCTGTATCAGGACAACTTGCTAAACTCGATAAAATATCCAAATTACCGCCAACTGAATAATTTACTTGTTTCAAATCAGCAAAAAGTAATTTTGCTGCAGTAATACCAGACCTAACTCCACCAAGTAAACCTCCTAAAAGACTACTACTACCACCTCCACTATTAAGCTCTGGCTCTACTAAACCTTCAAAGTACTTATCCATCATCTTATTTGCTAAAGTACTTGTAAAAGTTCCAATAGCATCAGCAATAATTTCTCCAGTAAAAGTGTTTTGTAGATCTAAACTAGTTTTAAATGTAGAATTTATCGCACTCTCGAGCAATGGACCGGGCGTCTTAACCGCACCAGAAATTTTAGAGGTAACACTACTCAGACCACCACTTAGCTGTTCAGAAAATTCTGTGTTTTTTTGAGCCTTTGCTGCCTCATCTTTAGTTCGATTACTAATAGTAATATATGCCCCTAACTCACTCACCTCTGGATTAAATCCTTTAGCTATTTGTTGTAAATATAAATTATTTTTTTCTTTATTGGTTAGATCCTCCCAAAGATTATTTGCATCATCTACATTTTGCTCCATTATATCTATAATATCAGTTACCTGACATTTACCACTTATAGTATCTTTTGTTGCCGGATCTAATGAGGCTCTAGTCTTTATATTAATGTTAACTTTAAATAAATCTGATTGATCACAAAGAGAAAAATCATTTGTACATTTTGGAGATCCTTCAATATACGGCTCATTATTTACGCCAACAACTCCAATGTCCATTAGAAAATTAAACATTTCTCTATTTTCAATTTCTTCAATTACACATCCTTGAGCCAAACATACTTCCATAAATTCTACCCCTTCAGAACAAATTGATTTTTGTAATGATGTAAAATTTTCTATAGCAGTACAATCTAAAACTGGTGTTGGACAACCTTGATCATCCTTACAAGAAACATCTTCACCATAATATCCGGCACATTTTGCTTTGCCTAACCAATCCCCAGCCACAGAATCCAAAAAATCTCCAGCAGCTATATCTGCCGCCTGTTCTAATATTTTTAGTGGCTCTGTGGTAAATAATGGCTTTTCCCCTTTTTCTCCTGTTGCTAGTCCGGTAGCTGCATTATAAGCTAAATTGTTTGCAAAAGTTTTTACAGCGTTTTTAAATGCCACTGCACCAGCTTTTTTTATAGCACTAGAAATACTATCCCAAATTAATCTAGGAATATCACCCAAAGTAATTGTAGTATCACCAACACCCAAAACAGCATTAGCTTGTTTTGGCATGACTATAATAGGCATCAAAAGTTGTATAGCAAAAAAAACAAGAACCCCTACTAAAATCCATTTCTTTTTAAAGCTACTTATTTTATTTTTTCCTTTTGACATAAGCTAGTAGCAAATATAATTTATATTATTTCTATGCTTAATTTATTGTTGTTGCTGAGATAATTCTTCAAAATTTTGTCCAAGACTCTCTAAATATATTTCTCGAAGTAATTCATCATCAATCTGTTCCAGTGTCTCTTGTGGCACTCCTCCCTCAATTAACAGAGCTCTTATTTCGCTATCATTAAGGTTAAAAAGTGTTTCATAATCTATCGTCTCGAGATTTATTGCGGTATTTGTATTATCTTCTTCTAAATTTAAATTTAATATGTTCTCTTGAGTATTAGTAGTACCTCCTTCTTCAGCTAATATATCTTGGAAAGTTTTCAATAAATCTTCGTCAGATATCTTATTAACTTGCTCTTCTGGTGCACCTGAATCAATCATTAACTGCCTTAGCTGATCTACTGACATATTTTCTAATTGATCAGCCAATTCATCGTTAATTTCAACTAGCGCTGGTACTTCCTCTCTACTACATACAGCTCCTTCTGGACAGTTTGGATCAGTACCTTGATCAATCTCTATCTTGTCTAAGATCGAATCGCTATCACTATCAGCAATATATGGGCTTGTCTTATGACGATAAAGCTCATCATAATCAGTAATACCATCATTATCTGTATCTAAATCACGTAAATTTTCCATAACAGGTAACTGATAATCAACGGCTATAGAGAAATTTATATTTTCAACTTCAATGATTTTTTTTGGGGCAAATGGACTATTAATTTGACTATTAATTTGCCATATACTAAGTGGCACACCAATAACTACAATTGCTATTAATAAAATAAATAGCCTTTTTTCAGATCCTCCTTTATTAGCCATCAAATTTTTGATACGGCTAGTTGAAGAAAATGAATTAGAAAGGTCTTTTTCTTGAGATGTATTATTTATTTTTTTTTGATCCATGTATCCTAATTTACTAAACCATTATATCATAATCAGACCATAATGTCAAATATATTAAATCTTAAACTACTGTATATTTTTAGATATATCTATCCACTGTTTTATAGTAAGATCTTGAGCCCTGATTGCCGGGTTTATGTTTAAATTGGTTAAAAAAGCCTTAATTTCTTCACTTTTTTTATGTAAACCATTTGCTAGATTATTATGTAATTGTTTACGTTTTGCTGAAAAACCGATTTTCGCTATTTTAAAGAATTGTTCATCTTTTACATTACCTAACATTTTTTTATATTTTTTTGTATCCAATCCAATGTTATCCACTTCAAGGATAGCAGATTGCACTTCAGGTGATGGCCAAAAGCATTCTGGTTTCACTATATCAATTATCTTTGGTTCTCCATAAAATTGAACTGCTATTGATAACATACTCATCTTACCTGGAACTGCTACAATCCTCTCTGCAACTTCCTTTTGAATTAGCACTACTATTTTTTTTGGTCTAGGTCTCTCACTCAAAAACATTCTAAAAATCAAAGATGTAAGACTATAAGGTAAATTTGCAATAAGTTTATAATCCAAATTTTTAAAATCTTTTTTCAAACCTAGCCACTCATGTATAATATCGCCTCTAATTAAATTCAAATTTTTGAATAATTTATTATTACTTAAAAACTTTGCCAAATTTCTATCTAGCTCCACTGAGGTTACAGATGCTTGTGCCTCTAATAATCGGTTAGTTAATGTTCCAAAGCCTGGACCTATTTCTAAAACTTTTTCTTGTGGATATATTTCAGAAGTTCTAATGATTTTATCTAGTACATCTTTACATATCAAAAAATTTTGGCCTGACTGACGAGTCGGCCTTATATCATTTTGCTTTACTAAAGATTTGATTGTATTAAGTTCAGTTAGGTCCATTTTTTGGATTACTTTTTTTATAAAATAAATATAACAACGAGAATCCAGCAGCTAAACAAAATATTGGCATCCACGGATCAACGAAATAATATATTACAATTATTGCTAAAGATGCAGCAAACACTTTTGCAATAGCCGTAGATTGTTCATAAAAAATTCCATGCGATAGTGGGCCGAGTTTCTTTGCAGCACTATAAGTCATAGACTCTATCGGTAAAAAAACCATTTCTTTTGAAAAACGTGATGTAGTATCTAAACTTAGTATGTGCCATCCCTTAGAAGCGAACGCACGAAAAATCCAACTTATAAAATATATGGCACTACCTAATCTTAATAATTTCATTTGTCCATACTTATCAGAAATTTTCCCAATCAACAAGACAACGCCACCAGTAATCAATGTTGCACCTGCAACTATTTCACCAATACTTGCATAGTTTTGAATAAGAGTATAAATAAATATCGGCCAAACAGTTAGCACTATTAATTCTTCCCCAAAACCTAAAAAAGCAATAAAATTGCGTCGGTGATCTTTATCAATCAAATGCTTAAAAACATCTTTATATTGAAATTTTTGTTTACTATGAATTTCTTTAATACGTAACAAAGGAATTGCAGACAGTAAAAATAGAGCAGAAGCAATAATAAATAAAGTGCTAAAATTTGACCATACCAATATAAAACCGCCAGCCAATGGCCCAATTACATAAACAATCATACTTAAAGTCTCTATGCCACTCAACTCCCTTCCTCTCTGTTCATCATTAGAAAAGATAGTAAAATCAGCATGATATGAAGGCCAATATAGTGCTTTTTGTATTGCCAAAAATAATGGTGCTATATAAAAGAAAACAGGTATTGATGAAATAGCAAATAACGAAACATAAAAAGCAATCAAGAAAAATTGACTATATAATATTGAATGTTCGTAACCAAAATGTGCAACAACTTTACCAAACAAAGGAAGAATTAATGTATAAACAAGATACACCAGCAAATAAAAAAACATTATTTCTTTCAGGGAATATCCTAAAGTAAATAAAAAAATTGGCTCAAATATTGTTACCGCTGCTACGCCAAGGTCCATCAATCCAACTGACCAATATAATTCTTTTAAACCACGTGAAGGATGTTTGGAAAAATAATGTAAATGTTTATGAATTGATTTTTTTTCCATCTATTTTATTTTAACTGGCCCTTCTCTTAATGTATTAACTTTTTTTCCTTCTACTTGAGCAACTGTTGAAACAGGAACCTCATCCAATTCTCCCGCATCCATAATTAAATCTGGCTGACTATCAGCTCCCTGAAACATTCTCTGTACACACTCCGGTGTATAGCAATTACCCTTGCCACTGATATTTGCGCTTGTTGAAGTCAGAGGAGTACCCGCCTCCTTAACTAACTGTATAGCAATTTTATAGTCAGGCATTCTTACACCTACCGTTGGTAACCCTAAAGTCAAAAAAGGTTGAATAATATCTTTTTTCTTGAAAATTAGAGTTAAAGCCCCCGGCCAATATTTTTTAATAATCTTTTGTTCTTCCGTTGTAACTTCTGCTATTTTTTCTAACATTTTTTCTGAATCTACTATTACTGGCAACGGCTTTTGGATTCTTTGTTTAATAATAAACAATTTGCCAATTGCATCTGCATTAAGAGCATCAGCAGCTAACCCATAAGCTGTATCAGTGGGGTAGACTACCACTCCTCCTTCTTTAATAACTTTAGCAGCTTCTTTAATTTTTGTTGACTCTGGAGAATTAGGATTTATTTTTATTATTTCCATATTATTTATTTACTATTTTTTTATATATTCTTTAATTGTTTTTTTAGCCAAATCAAAATCATCTGCTTCAATCTCTACAATTTTTAAATCATTCAAAATTTTGTTAGTTATAGATCTAAAACATTTTATTTTTCCATCATCGTCAGTAAAACCGAAAAACATATTTCTATTGGACAGCTGAACAATCAGGTCGGTCAACATCACTTCAGGATCATCATCTACTTTCAAAGTGAGTGGATGCGCAAATGACACATCAACATCTGCTAAATATACTGGAAAAGTAACTTCTGCATGTTCCTGCCAGGCAAAGCCAGAATATTTTTCAATATTAACCAAGATATATTCTATATATTCATTATATATTTTTTCAAAATCAGCGCCAAGGCCTACTACTCTCCGCCAAATATCTTCATAATTACCAGCACCTCTATATAGCTTCTTTGCATAATCATAATTATACATTAATTCTACTTTTGGTATCATATTATTTAAACTACAAAATTAATTATTCGATCTTTCACAAAATGTTTACCCTTACCTTTAAAGATTATCTTTCCATTCTTTTTTTCAGTAGGAATGTATTTTTGTACTTTAATACTAGCACAAGCTTCAAGAATAACATCTTCTTCATCAGCTCCTCTACTAACAGTTATATTATCACGCACTTTCCCATTTACTTGCACAACGATAGTAACCTTCTCTCTTTTAATAATCTCCTCACTAAATTCAGGCCATGACTCTTTTGAAATACTCTTTTTATGACCTAGATCCTCCCAAAGCTCTTCACACATATGTGGAGCAAAAGGGGATAGTATTATTAAAAAAATTTCATATTCTTTGAATGATAATGATTTATCTGAAGACCAATAATTACTATGCCCCATAAAATGACTAACGCATGTATTAAATTTAAAATCTTCAATATCATTCGTAACAAATTTTATCAGTGTATGTAAAAGTCTATCCTCTGCTTTTTCCAAATCTCTATCAACTACATTAGTATGCGCATTATAAACCCTATCCAAAAATCTTTTGATACCAACTATCCCTTTAGTATCCCATGGTTTACTATCTTCGAATGGTCCCATAAACATCTCATACATACGTAGCGTATCTGCTCCGTACTCTTTGATCACGTCATCTGGATTAATAACATTACCACGCGACTTAGACATCTTCACTCCATCCTCTCCCATGATCAATCCTTGATTTTTTAATTTTGCAAATGGCTCGTCACCAATCTCCTTAGGCACAACACCAATATCAAACAAAAATTTATAAATAAATCTTGCATAGAGTAAATGTAGGACCGCATGTTCAGCACCACCTATGTATAAATCTACTGGCAACCACTTTTTTAACTTCTCTGGGTCAGCTAACATCTTATCATTCTTTGGATCGCAATAACGCAGAAAGTACCAATTTGATCCAGCCCACTGTGGCATGGTATTTGTTTCCCGCTTAGCTTTACCTCCACACTCCGGGCATTTAGTATTTACCCACTTATCTATAGTTGCTAACGGCGACTCACCTGTACCAGTTGGTTCATATTTTTTGATGTCAGGTAATTCTAATGGAAGATCTTTTTCAAGTACTGCTACATTTCCAGGTGAAACTAATTTTATTTTCCAAGCGACTAAACCATTCTTTTTTATTCGTTCTATATAATCAGAAGTAAAAGCATACGCCTGCAATAAATCTTCTCCCGACTTATACGTATTGCCAGTCCCCATCCCTACAAACATTTTTTTGTCAGAATAAAACTTATCTATATCAGAATAGATTTTATCTGCCATAACTTCTGCATACTGAATAGCTCCCGTCGTCATGTTTTTTAATTTTAAGTACTGTCCCGCTTTAATATCACCAAAATATCTTTCAGGCTCATCTGGGTTTAATGCCCTTGTTTCAACTGTTTTCTTACCGTTTAAAATATCATCCCAAAAAGATTGATTGTAAAAATGTATTTCAGTTGCCCCTGATTCAATCCTATTTTTACAATCATCACAATGCACAATAGGAATAGGTTCTCCCCAATATCTTTGTCTAGAAAACAACCAATCACGAAGTTTATAATTAACTGCCTTTTTTCCTACTTTTTTTTGTTCTAACCATGTCGTGATTTCTTTTTTAAAATCGACTGAATTCATGCTGTCATACTTACCTGAATTTATCATTTCACCGTCACCAATCCAGCATGTATATTCTAAATCAGAATCTTGAATTCCCCACGCAGCCGCACTACCCATAGGAGGATGTGTTTTTGGCATAACCCGTGATGGTTTAATCACTTCAACAATCGGTAGTTTAAATTTCTTAGCGAATTCATGATCACGTTCATCATGCGCGGGTACAGCCATAATCGCTCCAGTACCATAAGAACTTAACACATAGTCTGCAATCCAAATTGGAATTTTTTCTTTATTAACAGAATTGATAGCATAGGCACCCGTAAATACACCTGTCTTATCTTTAGCAAGATCTGTTCTCTCAAGATCGGATTTACCTGACGCTTTTATTTGATAATTATGAACATCTTTTTGTTGTTTATCTGTAGTAATTTTATTAACCAACTCATGCTCAGGAGACAGCACCATATAAGTCGCTCCAAACAATGTATCAGGACGAGTAGTAAAAACTTTAATAATGTCATTGCGAGGAGTCGAAGACGACATGGCAATCTCAGCGTCTTTATTACTATTAAGTGAGATTGCTTCGCTATCGCTCGCAATGACACGAAAATCTACTTCCGCTCCTTCTGACCTACCAATCCAATTTCGCTGGAGGTGTTTAATACTTTCGGGCCAATCCAAATCGTCTAAATCTTTTTCCAGTCTTTCAATATATTTATCGTCAGTAATTTTTACCAACCATTGTTTAATTTGTTTCTTAGTTACTTCAGAACCGCATCTCTCACATTTACCATTCACTACTTCTTCATTTGCTAGTCCAGTTTTACAAGACGGACACCAATTAATTGGAGCATCAGCTTCATAAGCAAGACCATGTTTGAATAGCTGAATGAATATCCACTGGGTCCATTTGTAATAACTTGGATCAGAAGTAATCACTTCTCTATCCCAATCATAAGAAAAGCCAAGAGATTTAATCTGCTTCCGCATGTTATTAATATTTTTAGCTGTTGTTTTGACTGGATGAGTACCTGTCTTAATAGCATAATTCTCAGCTGGTAAGCCAAAAGAATCAAAACCCATAGGATGTAGAACATTCTTTCCATTCATTCTCTGATATCTTGTGACAATATCAGAAGCTGTATATCCTTCAGGATGACCTACGTGCAACCCTTCAGCTGATGGATAAGGGAACATATCCAAAATATAATATTTTTCACCAGACCCCTTATCGTCAGCCTGCCAAATTTTATTGTCTTCCCAATATTTTTGCCATTTTTTTTCAATGGCTTTATGGTTGTACTTTTTCATCATAAGTAGGTTAAATGTAACATTTTAATTACCTGATTTCAAGCAGGTTAAACCGTCATTATTGTACTCATTGACGCAAGAAATTCATTATGATAGTATTAGAAATTGAAACTTATGGAATACGTCAATCGCTAACGTTAGCACCATAATTATTAACCCTAATACTATTAACTTCAGAATCAGAAAAAACTTAATAACCATATTTTTAGCCATACTGAAGTTTACAATTTTCATCGGTAATGGACTGAGTACTTTTGCCTCAATAGCTTTTATCAAGCCTACAAAAATAGTAGCTTTTTTTATTTTTCGTAAGTTTTTTGTTCCTTTATATAGGTACTATAGAATGGGGAAAAAATCATTTTTAAAAATTTTTGCACCTGCTAGAAATAAGATAATATACCCACTGCTTAATAAATCAACAATTCATTTTGTAATAATTTTAATTGCATTAGCAGTGATTGCTAATAACTTTGCTATCAAAGAGACAAAAGCTGAAGAATTTGGCAAAGCTACCATTCTAGGTACTTTAGTAACAGGAATTCAAGATCTTGATATTACTGAAACTGCTGACTCCACTACTATTATTTTAGCAAATTATTACCAAAGATCAGGATTATTAACAACAGCCGATGCAATTAGGAATAACTCTGGCAACAGTAACGATGGAATAATAACTTCTGAAACAAGCGCAGCATTAGTTCGACCTGCTTTAGTAGCGGGCGGCGAATCAATCATCGGGCAATTCCGCGATGATGTTATTTATTACATTGTAGAAGGTGGTGATACTGTCGGTGTTATTGCAGAAAAATTTAATGTTTCTACAAGTACTATCTTATGGGAAAATAAACTTGGTACAAGAGATACTATTAAACCTGGTCAGAGACTAACAATCTTGCCACAATCTGGAGTGTCACACCAAATAAAAAGTGGTGACACAATTGATTCTATTGCCAAAAAATATTCAGCCACAGCAGATGATATAATTGAGTTCAATCAACTCGCTGACGCTTCTGCTATTGAAAAAGATCAGATATTAATTATACCTGGTGGAGCCATGCCTGCACCACCTGCACCAACAACCAGAACAACTACTAGTAATGCATATACTTACACTAATATTCCAGCCTCAGCTACAAACACGAGTGGCACAAAATTATTATGGCCAACCACTGGACACCGTATCAGTCAATATTATAAGTGGCGTCACTTAGCTATAGATATAACTGGTAATCGTAGTCAACCCGTCTATGCTTCTGATGATGGAGTAGTGGAAAAAGCTGGATGGGCAAGTGGCTATGGTAATCATATTATTATTAACCATGGTAATGGTATAAAAACTTTATATGGTCATGAGTCAAAACTATTTGTAAAAACCGGCGATTCTGTATCTCGTGGACAAACTATAGGTATGGTAGGTAGTACTGGTTGGAGCACTGGCCCTCATGTCCACTTTGAAGTTATTGTTAACGGTAGTAAAGTAAATCCGCTTACATATTTATAAAAATAAAATTTAAATAAAAAAATACCCTCTTAATAAGTGACTGGGTATTTTTTTAATTATTTATTTTTTGGCGGCAAGCAAACTTCTAAGTTTTTCTATAATTTCATCAATAGTAAAATTTGATTTTATAAGATAATCATCAGCTCCTAATGCACGGCCTTTTTCAATATCTGCTTCTTGACCCAAATTTGATAACAAAATTATAGGCGTACCAGCTACTTGTACATTTGAATTTGTTCTAACTCTTTTTAATACTTCGAAACCGTCCATTCCAGGTAAAATAATATCTAATAACATAATATCTGGTAATACTGTTCCGATTTTTTCTATGCCACCCGGTCCATCAATAGCGGTACTCACTTCAAAATTTTCTTTTTCTAATTTTGTTTTTAATAAATCTCTTAAAAACTGATCATCCTCAACTACCAATATTCTTGCTTCCGGATCTTTGCCAGATGAAGCTGATGAATTCTCTTCTACTATCCCCAATGTTTTTTTATCAATATCATCGTTTAATGATTTAGTCATGCCTAAAACTTTATTAACTTTTTCTAAAACTTCTGCAGGAGTAAATTGGGCCTTAATAATAAAATCTTTTGCTCCAAGATCTCTCGCTTTATCTATTTCAACCGGCTGACCTGAATTTGAAATAATTATTACTGGCGGCATATTATTTAAACCAAATTTTTCATTCAATGATGCTAATACTTCATAACCATTCATTTTCGGCATTGCAATATCTAATAAGACTAAATCAGGATTAAATGATTCAATCACCTCTAGCCCTTGTAACCCATCCTCAGCTGATTGAACCTCATAGCCTTCATTTTCAAGCTTTTTACTTAGTACATCAATTAAAATTACCTCATCTTCAATTATTACTATTTTTCCTTTTAAATTTGTCATATTATTTAGTCTTTAAATATTATATTATATTTTAGATTTATCCGATATGTTATTTACATTATTCCCTCTCTTATATATAACACCAAAAAAGACAATTAGGAAAGAGAGTAATGACAATAAATCAGATATTAAAGTAACAGTTACTGTTGTAGCTGAATAATATATATATGCAGTTATCATTAATGAAACAAGGCCAATAGCTAGGGAAATAGAGCGAATTTTAACCACATTATCTCTTGATTTAAATCCTTGCCAAAAGAAAAATAAACTACTTGGAGCTAAAATACCAACCAAAACTATTGTACTTGAAATTCCTACCCAAGGATGAATATTCCAATCTGTTAGTCCTGTAACAGAATTATATATTGGGTAAGTAAAAAATGCTATATTAATAATTATTGCCATTACCGAAGCAAAAATTACTAACCAAAACACTCTCTTAGACCAATATACTTTTACAAAAAAAGTAGTCACTTTTGCAAAAAAAGCCATTCCAATATACAAAAATGCTTGAGCGACTACAAAACCTATACCAATATATAAAGAATTTTCTGGAAATGTTAATCTAGGTATAGCGAAAAATAAATATGATAACATTATCACAGCATAGGCTTGAAAAAAATAAAATAAAACTATATGACTATTATCTCTTTTATAAGATCTATACAATTGCCAACTACAAAAAAAACAAATTACACTTATTAATAAATCTATTAGAGGTGCTAATGGTAAGTTCATAAACTAAATACTTCTCATTACTTTATCAAATTGAGTTTCTTTTACCTTGGCTTGTTGCATAGGTAAAGAGAATTTAAAAGTAGTACCTTTTCCTTCAATACTTTCAAACCAAACTCTTCCCTGGTGTTGTTTAATAACATTCCTAACAATAAATAATCCTAAACCTGATCCATCAGTTTGCATTCGAACAACATTATCTGCTCTAAAGAATTTTGAAAAAATTCTATTTTGTTGTGCTGTAGGAATACCTACCCCGCTATCTATTACTGAAAAATAAAGATTATCTTTGTCATAGTCCAATGTAACTGTAACCTTCCCACCAGAAGTAGTAAACTTAATTGCATTATCTATCAAATTTTGAATTACTAAACGGATTTTTTGTGGATCAATATTTACCTTTGGTATATCATTCTTTAGTTTTTTAAACTTGAACTTAATGTTTCTTTCTTTAATTAAATTGTATAATTCCTGAGAGACACTTTCAATAACTTCTTCGATAGACATATGAACAAATCTATATTGAAAACGTCCTTCTTCAATTCTTGAAACATTTAACAAATCATTAATTAGTGATATCATTCTTTCATTAGTTTGATATCCTTTTGATAACATTTCCTTCTGTTGACTATTCAATGGTCCTAGATCTTCATCCAATACCATACGCATTACCCACTTTACAGCAGATAAGGGAGTTCTCATTTGATGAGAAGCGACAGAAATAAATTCCGTTTTCATTTGGTCTATCTCTTTTAAGCGGCGATTAACTTTTGAATATACAACATTTAATTTTAATAATTCTCTATTAGCTTTCAATAACTCGCTTTCTACAGTTTTTAGACTTGATACTACATAACCACTACGATAAGAACTTATTCCCATCATCGAGATCATAGTAAGAGCTACACTAAAAAAATATAATTCATTTAAATATAAATGCTCTTGAAAAATTCCTGGATCATTATGAGGCAATACTCCTTGATATTCTAAGATAACCATTGAGACAAACATACCTCCACCAAAAATCAAATTCATTGGTGCTGCCATCTTACTAAAATGTACATTAGTCCCCACAAGTTGTAATAAATAAAGTGGTAGGAAAATACTTTCTATTCCACCAGTGGCGTGAACTATCAAACTAATAACAATCATATCCAGAAAAACACCGATGTAGGGCCAGAATTTTGGATATTTTATATCACGATAAACTAAATTTGAAGTTAGATTAAATACAAAAGCAATAATAGTGGCTATCAACACTCCTATTAAATCAAATTGTAATCCCAACTCATAACAAACAATAGTTAGAATAGCAACTACTGATATCATAAGATAACGTACAGCTACTGACCAACGCAATCTTTTTAATTTTTCTCCTTCACCTAATTTCGATACCTCGTCAACTAATTCATTTTCTTTATCCGAGACATCAACATTTTTCGCTTCTTCAGGAATTTTTGATACAATTTTTTCTGTCATTATTATAACAAATGTTTATTATTACCTTTATTTTAGCACATTTTTAGCAAAAAGTCAATGTTTTATTACTATGAAGATCTGAATTGAATAGCTTCTGCGATGTGACTAGAACCCATAGCTACACTATTTTCTAAATCGGCAATAGTTCTTGCCACCTTTAATATCCGATGATAAGACCTGGCCGATAAATAAAATTGATCCACTGCTTTTTTCAAAATTTCCTTAGCATCATTGTCTATCTGACAATATTCATCAATATACCTCCCACTTAATTCTGCATTAATACTACTAGTTAGATTTTTATATCTAGTATTTTGAATATTTCTTGCATTCACTACTCGCTTAATAATATCTTCTGAACTTTCTACATTATTCTTTTCTGATATTTTTTTGAATTCAAGACGGGGGACTGTAATATGCATATCCATCCTATCTAACAATGGCCCAGATATTTTCTTTTGGTATCTAATAATCTGCTGTGGTGAACAAGTACATTCTTGTTTCGGATCGTTAAGATAGCCACATGGACATGGATTTCGAGCAGCAATTAATATAAACCTAGCAGGAAACTCAGCAGACCCTGCTGCTCTAGCAACTGTAATAACTCCGTCTTCCAGAGGTTGTCTCAAACTTTCTAAAACTGCTCGATCATACTCTCCTAACTCATCTAAAAACAAAACTCCTCGATGAGATAGTGAGATCTCCCCAGGACGAGGGATACTTCCACCTCCAACCAAAGCTACTGATGAAGTCGTGTGATGTGGGGAACGAAAAGGTCTACTATGAACTACAGATGACACTTCTGACAACACACCTGCTACAGAATATATTTTAGTAACTTCTAAAGATTCTTCAAAATTCATTGGTGGTAATATACTAGCCATCGTCTTTGCTAGTAAGGTTTTTCCAGATCCAGGTGGTCCAGTCATCAAAACATTATGTCCACCTGCTGCAGCTATTTCTAATGCCCGCTTAGCTTGTTCTTGGCCCCTAATAAACATCATGTCATTTTGATGAACCTTTTTATTTTCTTTTTTTATTTTTCGTATGTATGGTTTTATTAACTCTTGTCCAATCAAATGACGAGTCAACTGGGAAAGATTATTTATTGGAAAAATTTTAACCCCTTTTACTAATGATGCTTCCTGGGCATTAGCTTCAGGAATATATATTTCTTTAATTTTTTTAGATTTGGCCATTATCGTCATTGATAATATTCCAGCTACTGGACGTAAGCTACCATCCAATGATAATTCACCAGCAAATATTTTTTCTTCATAATTCTTATATTTTATTTCCCCTCGTGCTAATAAAATCGCAATAGCAATTGGTAAATCATAATGAGGACCTGCTTTCTTCAGATTTGCTGGTGCTAAATTAATAGTTATAACACTAGGAGGGAAGTCAAAACCAGAATTTTTAATTCCGGATTTAACACGTTCTTTCGCTTCTTGAACTGCAACGTCAGGTAAACCAACAATAAATATCTTTGGTAAACCCCTAGAAATATCAGCCTCAACCTCAACCCTATATGCATCTAGGCCATTAATTGCTGCTGAGAATATTTTTACTGCCATATATATATTTAATAATAAAAAAACTTTCCACCTATTTTGGGGAAGGTTTTTAAATTTTTCTCTATAAATATATTATCAAAAAAAATAATTTATGTCAAGCTTATTGACCAAAAAGATATATTAGTGTGTAATAACATTATATAAAACTGTTCTTACAAAAAAGAGGGGGATTCTATGACAAAGAAATTAAATAACAAATTTCTTTTTTGCATAAACTGTAAACAAGAATTCTGTTTTACAGTCACTGCTCAAGAATACTTTGCTGAACGTGGATATAAAGATGATCCAAAGAGATGTAAAACGTGTCATCGAATACACAAAAAAAGTCAGAGAAACAATGACCACCACCTAGGTGCAAGCCCACCTTCATAAAAAAATTTCTAGGCCGCTATAGTAATTAATGCGGCTTTTTTATTTAGGCTTATTTGTTGACAAAAACTGAATCAAACTGCTAAGGTATAATCCTATTCATTTATATTTACCAAAAACGCCATACATGAGGAGGAGTTGAGCTATGGCAAAAGAACAAAACAAAAAACCGATAAAAACGTTTTGGCGAATGATAATAAAGCTGCCAAACAAACCGAAACAGCACATTTTATTTATTTTCATCGATGCAACTGGCCAAAATTTATTCGAGTTATGGGACACCAATCAAGCGTTTAACATCTTAAAAAACGTCGACAGCGAATATCTTGAATCAGTAAATCTAGAACACTGCATGATGTGGCGCCATGAAAAACCACAGTTTGGTCAGGGTACTTATCGCTGCACAATTCACGCTTCCCTTAACGGAGGTAATGGTCCTTATCTCGTTCTTCGTGAACAAGAACAGACCGTCTTTTCCCCAAATGGAAATATTAACAAACCCAGTCAAATACTTGGTCGACTAGTTCCCATGATCATGAATAGATGCAACTAACAATATAACTATTACCTAGCTTGGTGGTTTCCCCCACCAAGTTTTTTTTATTTCCTAAAAATTACTAAACCACTTCTTCCTTATCGATATCTTTATATTTCCCAACGGGCAGTTTGCCCATTTTATATTTCCCAACTCGTACTCTTTTTAGATATTGAATTCCACTTCTTACTTCTCCCAACATTCTCCTGATCTGCCTTTTCCAACCCTGGTGAATTACTAAATTATAAACCGTCTTACTACTTATACTAACACGGTCCATTTTTGCTATTCCTTCTGTTAATCTTATACCTCTTTCTAATTTTGTTAATGAATCTTCAGACAATGGATTATCTAACTTCACCTCATACTCTTTCTCGTGCCTATAACTTGGGTGTGTCAATTTATAAATAAAATCACCATCATCAGATAATATTAACAAGCCTTCCGAATCTTTATCAAGACGCCCGGCAAATTTTAGATGCCTATACTCATTAGGCAATAACTCGAATATTGATTGTTCTTCGTGGAACCTTGCATGCGTGCAAACATAACCAACTGGCTTATTTAGAGCAATATATACATAATTACTACTTAAACTGCATAACTGACCATCAACAACAACTTTATCTTTTTTTGGGTCAATTTGAGTTCCTAATTCACAAACCACTTCATTATTAATAACAACTTTACCAGTCACTATCAAATCATCAGCTTTTCGCCTAGAGGTAATCCCACAACTAGCTATATATTTATTAAGCCTCATAAAATTATTCATTTATAATATTTTTGCGCAATTTTAAATAAATGCGGTTGTATATTTTTGTTCCCTGCCACAAATATTCTATCTGAAAATTCAACTTCATTACTACCATTAATACTCTGATAAATTCCTCCAGCTTCTTTTACAATAAGACTACTGGCAAACTCCGGAAAGCTGTCTTTAGCAAAAGTAATAATACCGTCATATTTTCCAGATGCAATTTGACAATCAGTAATTGCCATCGAACCATCAATTATATTGATATCATAATTATACTTTAATTCACTGGTTATTTGTTTAGCTTTTTCATCATCAGCCCAATCATATGAAATTCGTAAAATTATTTTTGGTATATCTTTTTTTGTTTCATTAACCTTAATTATCTTATCATTCAGAAAAGCACCACTCCCTTTTTTGGCTACGTATAATTCATCTCGGACAACATCATATACTGCCCCAAAAACACTTACCCCTTTATGAACATGGGATACTACTACTGCATAATGACCATCTCCTTTAATAAACGACTTGGTACCACTGATTGGGTCTACCACCCAAACATCTTTACCAGAAACAAATTTTTCATTTTCCTCTTCTGCACAAAATAAATGACTCGATTCATTCTTATTAATAATTGATTTTAAATTTCTCTCAATCTTAATATCTTCTTCAGTTAAATACTTTTTCTTAATCCCAACATCTTTAATGCTACCAGCCATAGACTTGATTCTCTTACCACTAATAAATATTTCCTTAATAATTTGTTTGTATAATTTTTCCATGAATTTAGTATAACAAATTATTATTTTATAACAAATAAAAAAGTAGGTCAATAATATTATTAACCTACTTACTTCCTGTTTGATAAAGGATTTCAATTTTCTTTTGCCATAGCAAGTGCTCCCGACAAAATACTTCCGAACAAACAAATTCACCAGCTTGATCAATTAATTCTATTGCTTTTTCGATAATCACTACTTTGATTAATATCTTTTTTTCTTCCAAGGCACTTTTATAATAAAATTTTGCCTTAGTCAAATAAAAGAAAAAAACTGAAGCTGCATCTGTACGATCAATGTTACTTTCAAGCCATAGAATATCTATATCTGCATGAACTAACAACTCAGGTAAATGCTCTGCTGACTCCACCGCCGCAGACGCTCTCACAAACCTAATGTTAATATTATTAGGATCTCTTTCCAATGCCTCAGATATAATATTAAAACCATTTCTAGCTTCTTTGTATGGAGAATTTCCAAAAAAACTCCCAAAAATCTTGCTAGCGGTATTTTTATGTTTTACCTTGATCATTCTTAGAGAACCATCATACGCCTCAACTAATGGAGCACGCTTACCCTTCTTGAATTTATCTTTAACTAACTTTTCTGCCTTCTCTCGAAGTTTCTTGTCACCATTAAATCCTAGATTATGCATCAGAATAATACGTTCCACTAAATTACTATCAGACTCTATCCGATTCAAAGAATCTAATCTATACTTCGCATCTTCATGTAGCAATAAAAAACTTGGTGATTCGCCTGCTTTGACAAAATCACCACAGCATATTAGTACCAACGTGAGACTAATAAGTGTTATATATTTTGTCACAACAAACTCCTCTATAAATAGTGTGAATGAACAATTAGATAACCTTAGCAATCATTCATCCATCAGTCAAGATTTATTTCTTCTTTAAATAAATAGTTACTAACCAAATTCCTCCTGCCAATATCATTAGATCAGCAATATTAAAAACTGGCCATTTTGTTAATACCAATATATCAATCACATTATCATACATAAAACGATCAATAAGATTAGAAGTTGCACCGGCGATAATTAATCCAATCGATAATACAATATTATTTTTATGCTGACGATAAGCCTTTACTGCCAGAGCTCCTAAAATAAGTATTATTAATATTAAAATAAAAATTAAATATATTCCTGACAACGGAATAGAATAAGCAATACCCTGATTCCATTCTAAAACAAATCCAGTAGTATTTGGGATTAAAAAAAATCCCTCATCAGATAAGTATTTAATGGATAATATTTTACTTAATCTATCAATAAAAAATAATATTAAGATACCAAAAAATGGCCAAAATATCTTATTGATATAAATATTTTTTATAATTTCGGACCAGCCGCGCATTTTAAACAAATTTTAGCTGAAGGATATGCCACAAGTCTCTCATCCTTGATATCTGACTGACACTTTTCACATTTACCATACTCACCTTTTTCAATCTTTGCTAAAGCCGCGTCTATTTTTTCCAATGACACTTCTAATTCTCGTTCTAATGAAATATTATCTTGAAAATTTGCAACCTCCATAGCATTGTCCTCATCTTTATCTCCAACACTGTCAAGCTTAACCTGTATTTTATCTTTGTTAAAAGTTTTTTGATTCGTCATCTTTTCTAATAAACCAACTATTTTAATTTTTTCATTTCCTAACTTCTCTCCCAATTGATTTTGGAGTGTTTTGTCCATATTTTTAGGTTTTTTATGACTTAATTAATCTAACCCCAGCATTATATCATAAGCTAAAAAAACTGCAAACCCCCATTTTTTATTAATGGGGGTTTATTATATACGATTAATTATTTTTAACTTTTTAAGGTTAAAAAGTGGGTATACTCATTAGATTTATACCTCCTCGATAACCTTCATTATGAGTAAAGAAACTACTAGTAATAGTTCCATCATACTCAAATGCACGTAAGTGAGGTCCAAAACCATTACCTGGTGCTATTACAATTTCGTTTGTTCCATCTTGATCAATGTCAGATATTAAAGGAACAAATGAACCTCTTAAAGTTGATGCATAGGCCCAGAACTGTGACACATGATTACCTTGGTAATCAAATACTCTAACTTGTGGACCACCATTACTTAACGGAGTAACAATTATATTACTTTGCGAATCGCCAGTAACATCCCCTACGACCGCATTAATGCCACCCTTAAATGTATCAGCAAATGCCATGAATCTTCCAATCAATGTTCCATCTCCTGTGAACATAGCAATTTGTGGACCAAATCCTTCACCAGGAGTTACTAATATATCAACAACCGAATCTCCATTTAAGTCACCAGTAGAAACATCAAAGCCACCACGTAAAGCAGAAGAATATGCCCAAAAGCCAGTTACCTGAGAACCATCACTATTAAAGATTCTAATATCAGGTGAGCCACCTGAAGCAGGCGCAGTAATTATTTCAATATTACCATCTCCATCTACATCACCAGTTGTCAAATTAACCCCTCCTTTAAACATTTCGTCGTAGGCAAAAAATTGATTTTCTACTTCTCCTTTACCATTAAAGATCCTAACATGAGGAGCTTCACCGGCCATAGGTGCCGTAATAATTTCATCACTACCATCACCATCAATATCTGCAACTACCATATTATAACCAGATCTTAAATGAGTTTGATATGCAAAAAACTGATCTACAAGCTGACCCTCTAGATTAAATACTCTTACTTGTGGAGCAAAACCTTCACCAGGAATAGTGACAATCTCATTTATACCATCTCCATCAAAATCACCCACGCCAGTCTGAATACTCATTCGTAAATTTGAAGGATAAGCAAAGAAATTTGTTTTAATATTTCCTTCATAGTCCCATACCGTTACATGTGGACCTCCATTATTTGCTGGACTGGCAATAATATCAGAAGCTACAGGACCACTACCAGTAATAGTCACACCTGTTACAATCGCATAATCAGTAAAGTGAGTAGTAGTAAACGAAAGTAAATCGTTTACTGCATCATAAGTAGCATTATTTACTGTGTCCCATTTATTAGTTGTGGTATTAAAAAAGGCTGGCAATAAATCATCTGTAGTTATTCCCAATTCAGCCAATTTATCCGCTTCTACTTTCATGCTTATAGTAACTGCCGAATTAAAAGTAGATATTGTCTGATTGCTGGAATCAGTAGCTGTCAAAGTATAACCAAATCCTTTTGCTGGTTTTTTAGTTTTTTCCGGCTTCAGATTGACTGTTGGCTGCGCACAAACAGTTACATTACCGCTTGTTGCCAATGACCTAGCAGGAAATGTCAAAGATGTACCATCAGATAAATTTATAACTTTTGGTTGGGTAGAATCCCAAGTTGCACATTTTGGTTCAGGAAAAAGAAAATCTGACTTACTCAAAACAAAATTTCTTTCCACTACAAATCCTGTTGAATCAGGAGTTTTTATAACTGTCTCTCCGCTGGTAAAATATTCTGAGCCACTGAAAGTATCCGCATTTATGTGCCAGATACCATTCTTTGTTACTGGAAGGCTGAATGTTGAGCCAAAATTTGGAGTACCAGAATTCGCACCATTTTCTGACCATCCACTAATGAATCCAAAAGGTATTGGTGAGCCATCTTCAAATGTCACGGTGCCCTTAATAACACCATCAGCTTTCTTGTATTGCAATACTACGCTTGCTGTTCCGTTTGCAGCTACAAACACTTCTTGTTCCTCAGGGGACATCCAGTTCTCTGAATCATATTTTGGTGGAGGTGGAGCTCCAACCAAATAAGTTTTTCCTCCAACAACATTTATTGATCCTTTACCTCCTAAAATCTCTCCCCCAGCCTCCATGGAATCTTTAAATCCGATTCCTGGATCCCCCTCAAAATCTTCATGGGCAAAAGCAAATCCAAATCCACCCAGTAAATTTCCATCCGGATCTTTTATAGTAACATTAATTTTTGCATCAGCTTTATATACCACCGGATTCCAAATTGTTGTGCCGGGTTTTATGACAACCCCACCATCTTCAAATTGTGGAGGCTTGTCAATATATCCACCACCACGAATAAATGCACCGCGACCATCGTAAGTACCACTTCTTAGAGACATAGTATAAGTACCATCTGGGTTAATAAAAGCATTATTCCATTGTCCCTTTTCGCCCATCACAAACACATCACCAAATTCAAACCCAGATATGACATTACCTTTTTGATCTTTAACCGTTCCCGTTAATACTGCATCATTAGGGACTAATACTAATTCAACATCATACGTACCATTTGGTGCAACTGTTAATGTTATATCCTCTTGAATTGAGTATGGACTACCAGGCTCAACAAATGTGGTAACCATTATTTTTGTCATGACTTGAGAAGGTATTTTAATCTGAAAAGTTCCTCCACCAATCTGCCCACCGAAAAACTTGCCCGGTCCCGGACCAAACTGCATATCTTGATCCATTACATTAGCATAACCGAAAAAATCCGATTGTAACACGCCTTGTGTATTTACAATCCTACCATTAATAGTAACGTCAGCTTTTATTAGTGTAAAATTTGCATTAGAAATTATCTGATTTTCCGCTACCTGATATTGTTTTTGGGTTCCATCCGGCACCCAAACTGATTCCGGATTTGTTTGGACATCAACTCCCCACATTCCTGAAGTTACATACAATGAATAAGAACCATCGGCGGCTGTCTGTGTCCATGCATTATCACCAGGTCCGGATCCCATCATACTAAATGCACTTACATTCACATTTTCTACTGGTATTCCAGTTGAGGTTTTAACAACACCTTTTATTTGAGATGTCTTTTCTACAATATATATAGTGCCAAGATTTAACGTTTGATTGGCCACAACAGATATTTGCTGTCTTGGTAATGAATATTGCTGCTCATCATGTGGGAACCAAGCGCTTAATTCAAAATTTCCAGCTGCAGTCCTTATTGTAAAATTACCACTAGAATCTGTCCTTCCAAAAGCACCACCACCGGAAAAACTAAACAGATCAATATTTAAATCATTTTTTGGTGTGCCATTTGGATATACAATTTTACCATTCACAAAAGAATTCGCGGTAACTACTTCAAAATTTGCAACTCTTGATTCTACTGTATTATCATCGGCAAAATTTTGATCTTGTGGCATGCCAGAATAAATCCAATCAACTGGAATTGGATTATGTTCCTCATCATAACCACCAGACACATTTAAGCCCCATTTTCCACCTGTTAAATATAATGTGTAATCACCATTACTATCAGTTGTAGCGTTCACGCCAGATCCCATTCCTTCAAAAGGAAACGCACTAATCTGAGCATCTACAACAGCTGTTCCTGTGCCTTGTCTGGTAACCGTACCTGTAATTGTCTTGGTGGCTTGTGTTAATGCTATATCTCCAACGTCTGTTGTTTGACCAGCCGTTACTTCAATATTTGATACTGAAATATTCATATAACCAGCTAATGCAACCGTGTCATTAATATGAGTATCTAACTGATAATAGCTTACAGGGACATCAATAAATGTAAACGTTCCATCAGGATTTGTACCTACTGGGTCTACCCCTGGAGCATTTACTAAATTCAAACCAACATCTCCAATATCTACCGGACTTCCTCCGGCCATTATCCTACCGGTAATTGTTCCAGTAGTGACAGCATCAGCTTGCGGAGCTCCAATGAATGAATAAGAAAAAGTCATAGTAAACATGACCACCATATAAACACTTACTTTCACAAAGTGTAGAATGGATTTCAAGATTTTTTTTCTTGACATACTTTTTTATCTATTTATTAATTAAGTTTCAGGCAGAGCCTGATCCGCCTCTGGCGGAAATTATTTATATTAAAAAAACCACAAAAAATGTGGATTTATTCCTCCCTATTATTGACGCTACTTTTTGTTAATGGTACCTGACAAGTAATGGTAATCATTATTACAAAGTAATTACGTATAAACTAAATTTGTAGCTAAAATAAGCTAAATTCATTATCTAGTATAGCTTATTTTTGACTTTTTGTCAATATTTATTTTTAACTTTTAATCCCTTAATTATTTACCTAAATTTCTATAATCTATAATTTTATCAAATTCTAAATTAACTCTCCCTCAATAACCCTAACATTAGCTCCACCGCCACTTCTTGGGATAATAATAATTTCATCTAAACCATCACCATCCACATCTCCTCCACCTAAATTTACTCCTCCAAGAAAATTTTCTCCATAAGCATAAAATGATCCTTCCAGCTCTTCTCTAATGTTGTATTTCTTAATCAAAGATTGAGCATCTTCCCCAACTCCGACCAAAAGTTCTTTTTCTCCATCTCCATCCGTATCAACTCCTGCAACTGAGACTCCTCCTCTGTATTCGGGAGAAAAAGCATAGAACCCTGGCGACAACCTTTTTAGTTCATTTGGGCGTATTTGGAATATTTGAACATGAGGAGCGCCAAATTGAGGACCAGTTACAATTTCATCCCTGCCGTCACCATCCATATCAATAGTAGAGATATTAATGCCTCCCCTGAAATTTTGATCATATGCCATAAAATTAGTTAGAATAGTGCCTTCTGAATTATATACCAAAACATGTGGACCTCCGCCCTTCATCGCAGCAACCACTATTTCACTAATTCCATCACCGTTCGTATCACCACAGGAAAGATTTACTCCACCTAAAAACTCTCCATCAAGAACACGAAATCCATTATTAATTATATTACCATCTCCATCAAATATTTTTACTAATGGCCAGCCGCCAGGACCCTGGGCAGTAATTATTTCATCATATCCATCTCCATCAATGTCGCATGCTGTTACAGTAACGCCATTTCTTAGCTCTGAGCTATATGCAAAAAATTGAGCTTTGAGCGTTCCTTGGTTATTAAATATCCGAACATGTGGACCCATGCCACCCCCTGTACCAGTAATAATTTCATACTTACTATCACCAATGACATTCCCAACGGCAATATGATAGCCCCCACGTAAATTCCTATTATATACAAAAAATGAACTTGCTAACGCAATAGGTGTTTCATCGACTTCCCTGACTACTCCTGGAGTTGATTCTGGTGTCGGTGCAATATAGATTGATTCATTTGTATTAGAATTAGTACTTGAGTTAGTAGCAGTCAAAGTAACGACAAGTTGTTTGGAACTATCCAGTGTTACTAAGGTTGTTGAAGCTTTATACCCGGTAAGTGATATTGTGACCTGATGAGGTATATATCCTGTGTCAACGACTGGTTTACCAGTAAAGTAATGTGTTCGTAAAGCAAAAAGCGCTGTACCGTTTGTATTTGTAGTACCATTAGCTACCGTGTTTGCACCAACATCGCTAATCGAAATGACGGCATCGGGAATAACCTGACCCTGAGCATCTTGTACCACTAAATTTAAATATTGCTGTGTTTCATAACTATATTCTGATCCTGCGGGACGGTAGCCCACATCAGCAAATGAAACGCCAGTAGCAGCAGTATTATCCAATAATTCCAGACCATGAGACGGATTATCACCTGTCTCAAACCACAACGTATTATAATTTATTGGCGTTCCCTGAATTTCAAAAGTATTTGAACGAAACAAAACATATGCTGGGCTTTCCCACGATGTACTGATATGGCGATTATTAGTACGAAATATATTATGATGAATATCAGTGCCACTGTTTTCATTTACTACAGTAATATGAGCGGCGGCGGCATGTAAACCAGATGTGGTAGTGGTGGCAGTAAAAATATTTTCATACACCTCATTATTAGCTCCTTCGTTAATAGTCATATCCAAAGCATAAGCATGACCAAAGCCATCTTCAGCAATAGCGGTAACAGTATTATTGTGTACTTTTGCATTCGTCGCTTCTTCAATTTTTATACCATGAGACCATCCAGTGGAATACTCGCTATTACTTCCTTCCTTGACAGTAATCGTATTATTGTAAATCTCCTGATTATCCCCTAATACATGAATGCCTCGTCCATTCTGCGCTTCAATCATATTGCTGTATACTTTCATATTTTTTGCACCTGCCGAAATTCCATATGGATTTGCCACTGTGGCATTATGGCGAATCACATTGTCGTAAATATAATCTGTATCGTAATCTACCGTATCATATCCATTAATGCGTAACCCGAACTGCGGACCACCAGTTATAGTATTTCTATAAAAATTATTGCCACCGTAAGTTTCTGTCACTTGAACAACACTGCGACCTTGATGCCGATTTGTTACCACAGTAGAATTATTATTAAGTAGATTATCATAGACATTAATATTTTCTGAATAGGTAAAACCAATATTCTGTGTGTCAGGTCCGTGTACCGTTATGGTTAGGTTGTGAATATAAATATAATGACTAGCATAGCCAAAAATCGCATGACTATTTTCACCATCACCACCTCCTTGAACGATTGAACCATTTTGTATACGAATACGCTCTTTAGTCTCATTGAAAGAGCTGTCCGGAATAGCACTATCTGGGAAAAAGTCACGGCGAATGTAGTGCGGCGGCAATGCAACGCCATAACGATATTCTCCAGTACCAGTACCATAAGTTATGGTGTGATTATTAAGATCAAGTATAATATCATCTGCGCCGATCGTAAAACAAGTTCCCACAGAGGAAACGTCCTGTGTCAGCAAATAAGTTTCATCTGCCACGGCAAGAACACCACAACTACTAACATTAATTATAGCATCTACCGGTTTACTGACAGAAAAAAACATCGTTACTGCCAATAGTATTATTAATATAATAATCCGCATATCTATAATTTTATTAAATTCTAAATTGACTCTCCCTCGATAAACCTAACATTGACTCCACTGCCTAAAAAATCTTTTTGTCATTATTTATTTTTTACTTTTGATGGCCTCTACTATTCTGCCGATTGCTAAAATATAAGCTGCGGTTCTTAAATCTACTTTTTTATCTTGGGCGATTGTCCAGACATTATCAAATTCTTTAATCATAATATCAGAAAGTTTTTTTAAGACTTCTTCCTCTGACCACTTTTCATTTTTTAAATTTTGCAACCATTCAAAATAACTAACTATCACTCCACCAGCATTGGCAAGAATATCAGGTATAACGATAATTCCTTTTTCATACAAAATTTTATCAGCTTCAGGGGTAATCGGTCCATTAGCTAGTTCAATAATAATTTTAGCTTTAATACGACCTGCGTTCTCTTCGGTAATTTGATTTCCTAAAGCAGCAGGAACTAATATATCAGTTTCCAATTCTAATAAATCTTTATTCTCTATATGGTCATGCTCGACCTTAAAACATTCATCTCCTAAACAATAAACTCCTTCAAGCTTCCCATTATTTTTTTTCTCTCTTATTAAATGATTTGGATTTAAACTATCATCACGTGATACAACTCCACCTCTCGAATCCGCTACACCAATAATCTTATATCCATCTTGATGTAATATTCTGGCCATATGAAAACCGGCATTACCAAAACCCTGCACAACCACTTTAGACTGATTTGGAATTAATTTTAATTTTTTTGCTAACTCAGTCAACACATAATGGCCTCCTTGTGATGTAGAAAATTCTCTACCAGCCGAACCACCTTCTTCTATTGGTTTACCTGTAAATGCAGCTGGAGATTTTTCACCAGCTATCTTAGAATATTCATCTACCATCCAAGTCATAATCTGAGGATTTGTATTTACATCTGGGGCAGGAATATCCTTCTCTGGTCCAATCTTATCAAAAAAAGCTTGTACCCATGCTCTAGATATTTTTTCAACTTCTATCTTTGATAATTCTTTTGGATTAACTTGAATACCTCCCTTACCTCCACCCATAGGTATATTCGCTACTGCACATTTTATACTCATCAGGAAAGCTAAAGTTTTAACTTCATCTAAATCAACTTCTTGATGAAATCTTATTCCACCTTTATATGGTCCACGAGTACTATTAAACTGTACACGATATCCTGGAAATATTTTTTTAGTACCATCATCCATCTCAATTTTTATATCTTTTTCAAGTACTGCTTCCGGCTTGCTTAGAATATCGTAATACTTATCATCAATATCTAAATAATTAATAGACTCTTTTAATTTTTTTAGTGCATTAACAAAAGGATTTATTGTTTGATTGTCCATAAAATTATTTATTTATTATTGCTATTTACTTTTTGAGAACCCCAATCGACGCCCGTAATCTTCCCTGAATTAATAAATTTATTTGCAGATAAAGCTGCCTTAGCACCTTCTCCAGCAGATATAACAATCTGCTTAAACTCAATATCAGTCACATCACCAGCAGCAAATATTCCAGGTGTTGAAGTTTCACAATTCTTATTAACAATTATTTGTTTTCGCTCATCTAGCTCAACTAACCCTTCAACTAAATCTCCTTTTACTTGAAAACCAATTTCTACAAAGATACCTTGTAATTCAATTTCTCTAGTTTTAGTTTCATCTTCTATATCTGTAACAATTAAACTCTTTACCACCATCTCACCTTTTACTTCTATAGCCTTACTATTATAAACAATCTCAACATTATCAGCTGCCAAAACTCGATCAATTAAAATTTGTTCTCCATTAAATTTATCACGGCGGTGAATCAAATATACCTTCTTAGCTAATTTAGATAATAATAAAGTTGCATCTAAAGCAGAATTACCTCCACCAACCACTGCTACGTCTTTTTGCTTAAATAATGGCGCGTCACATGTTGCGCAATATGATACACCTTTTCCCCCATACTCCTCTTCACCAGGAATTCCTAAGTGACGATGAGTTAAACCAAATGCAAGAATAACAGATTTTGTTTCAAATTCTTTCGTATTTGTTTTAACAACAAATTTATCATCTTTTTTTACTACCTCTTTTACTTCTTCAAAAACAAATTCAGTACCGGTTTTCTCAGCCTGCTTTTTGAAATTATCCATTAACTCCATTCCATTAATACTTGCATAGCCTGGATAGTTTTCAATATCTGGAGTAGTGGCTGCTTGTCCACCTATATCTTGAGTTACTACTAAAGTTTTCATTGCTCGACGAGAAGCATAAATTGCTGCCGTAATACCGGCAGGCGCTCCACCAACTATAATTACGTCATATTTCATGTCTATATTCTTTTAGTTTATTTTAAAACTTTATCAAGTTCGGATGTTAACCCTTCTTTAGGCTGCATCCCTACTCCTTGCCAAACAATTTCACCAGCTTTAAATATTGCTACAGTAGGAATACTCATAATTCCATATTTCTGTGCCATTGTTGGATTCTGATCTACTTCTAATTTTCCTACTTTTGCTTTTCCTTCAAAGTCTTTTGCGACTTCTTCAACGATTGGTCCTTGCATTTTACATGGTCCGCACCACTCTGCCCAAAAATCAACTAAAACTGGTATTTCAGATTTTAATACTTCTTCCTCAAAATTTTTGTCTGTTAAAGTTACTTCTGACATATTTTTTCTTATTTTAATTAATATATTAGTTACTTATTTATTTTAGCTTTCTTATTGTTAATTGTAAACATTATTATGTTACTTTAAAAAAAGTTGCAACGATTTTACTTAATTCTTTCGTTGCTAAATTAGAATTCTTATTACTTAAACATCCTCTTGCTTCACTTTCTAACACTAAACCCGCAACCTTATCCATGGCTGTTCTAGCTGCTACTAACTGTTGAAGTATTGCCGTAAAATCACTTTTTTCATTTAACATCCTTTCGACCGCAGTGACTTGTCCATTAATTCTATGCAATCTATTACATATTGATTTCAAGTCACATTTATTGTTGTCTTCTTGTTTATTCATAAAATTATGTATACTCCCCCCCAGTATATTCCTTTATGATTTTTTTGTCAACCCCTCTTTCATAAACGATATGTAAATACAAATTAACTATAAATTATTTTTCAGTATATAAAAACAACCTTGAATTTTTCAAGATTGTTTCTATATACTAATTGCTTCTGATATTACCTCTAAACTTTTCAATAATTTCTTTAGCAGCATCTTTACCACCTAATCCAAATGCAAGACCGCCCGCTAACGAGATCATCACAATAATTCCAGTAAATAATACTGTCAATAAATCCGGAGCTATTTTTAGTTGTACTAATGCTGCAATAAAAGAAAAAACAAAAATTGACCATTTGGTCAATGATGCGAGAAAACTTGCAGACTGTAAATTTGCTGATTCACTCGCATGTTTAACTACATTAAATAATAAGTTAGCAACTAAAATTCCTATAACTAATATAGCAACCGCAGCAATCACGTTAGGCAAATACGCAACTAACCCATCCATAAAACTCGATAATTGAGTTAGTCCTAACACATCGATAACTGATGTCAGGAATACAATTAGAACAAACCAATAAACAATGCCTGACAACAATCTTGTAAAACTAACTTTTAGTCCTGCCTTATCAAATAATCCTTTTAAACCAATTTTTTCTACTATTTTATCAAGCATTACAAATTTCATTATTCTCCTAGATACTATTTCTAATAACCAAGCCAAAATAAAACCCGCAAAAAGTAATGCGAGTGCTAGTAGTAATGTAGGAATAAAACTGGTAAATTGCGACCAAAAATCAGCAAATGAATTTTCTACTATTTGGGATACTGAATTCATATTTATCACCCCCCACCTTATTATTTATACGAAAATATATTTACAAAATTATAATACTTTGATCATATATTATATCATACAAATTAATAATTTAGGAATCATAAATTGGGAATATTCAGTTAAAATCAAAATTCAATAAATAATAAATCGGATATGGAATATATTTACCATTTCACTTCTGAATAAATTATAAGTTACAAAAGTCATAAATAACCAAAAATATACATCAATTAGAAACATTAACATAATTAATATCTAAATACTACTTTACTCCCTTCTTTTTACAATTAATAGTATATTTTTACCTATCTAATACATACTACAAACCAATTAGTTAGTATTCAACACAAGTGAACTATTTGGTGGACCTGATGGGACTCGAACCCACAACCTCTTCCATGCCATGGAAGCACGCTAGCCAATTGCGCCACAGGCCCTTACATATATTTACGCAAAATCATAACAATTATATCTACTATCTACAATGTTCCACGTGGAACATTTGTATTTATGAACTAAGTATATCTTCTAATAACTGTGGAAATTTTGTATAACCGGAATCATTATTGAAATGACCTCCGTTTTTAATTACTGTAAGTCTAGAACCATTAAGTTGCTTACTCAGGTCAATAGCATGTTTAATTGCAACATAAGGGTCATTATCTGAATGATAAATATATACTTGATTAGAAAGGTCATTACATTTATCGCAATTAATATCCTTAAAAAATGTTTCATTAATTACATCAAATCTTTTGTCATTTAACTTATTTAAAAAACCAGATACAAAAAAGAGATTACTTACATTTAGATCATATTTTTCAATTATCTTTAATACGAACGGTACCCCTATACTGTGAGCAACAATCTTAGTATTTTCGTCTATTTCTTTAATATGTTTACTTAACACTTCCTCCCATGCCTCAAATGACTGATTCAGCGGGGTAGGAAACTTTGGAGCAAATACTTTAAAATCATTATCGACTAGTTTTTTTATTAACCAAGGAAACCAATTTTCTTCAGGATTTCCATATGACCCATGAATCAATATTACTTTCTTCATATAAATTAAATTAATATATTAAATACTTTCTCAACTACATGTATTATTCATTATTATAATAAATGAAGTTAAATTGCCCTCGCCAGGAATCGAACCTAGATCTAAGGCTTAGGAGTCCCTTGTTCTATCCATTGAACTACGAGGGCATAATATTTATATGTTCCACGTGGAACATACATTTTTTGCTAATGTTAGCAAAAAAGAGAGTATATTTGAGTATTCTACAGAATATTACTAAATTTAGCTTAAACTTTGTGTCGTAAAATAATTAGTATAGATTAGAGAGTTTTTCAGCTAACGTTAGCAAAAAATCATTAGAATTGTCAAAATATAAAATAACTCCCAAAACACCAAATAAAACGATCATAATAACAATAATAATTACTAGCTCTTTTTTAAGGTGACTTTTTTCTTTTATGACTGGCTTTATATTAGTATTATCCTTCTGCTCAACATTCTTAATTTCTGGTGTTTCGATTTTATTATCAAGTTCTTGATATAAATGCTCAATTCCATGTAAATTTTGTTTATTCTTTTTATTACCCATATTATTGTTTAAATGTTTATACTAATTTTTAGTTTATCTTAATGTGAATAAAATTACAATTATATTAATTGAAAATTTGACTTTAACCATTAAAAATACTAGAATCAGAATACTATCAATTAATTTTTAACTATTCAACTTATGGCAATTTTTAATGACGAGGCACCACAAGACGGTAATTCGGAAACTATTATTGGATCTTCAGTAAAAGTAGACGGAAACTTTAAAAGTGACGGTAATATTATTGTTGATGGTATTGTCCAAGGTAGTTTAAAAACTAAAAGTAATTTAACTATCGGATCCACTGCAAAGATTAAAGCAGAAGTAACAGCAAATAATCTTTATCTTTCTGGAGAGATTCGAGGAAACGTAAAAGTTAATGAAAAAGCAGAATTAAAAAGCTCAGCAAAAATTATAGGAAACTTGGAAACCAAAATATTAACTGTAGAAGAAGGTGCATTAATTAATGGTAAATGTACTATGGGTACTGAAGAAAATGTTACTGTTGATAACAAAGATAATAAAAAAGTAGCTCAGGATAAATAGTTAATACTGTTTGTATGCATAACTATATATTTGATCAGTATCTTTCAGAAAAAAAATACCAAACTATATTAGATAAAATTGAGTCAAGACTTACTGATTTGGGTATCAATGGAAGAATAGAAAAATTAACAATACTAAAAAGTTTTTCAGAATCTGTGAGTGAAATAGTAAAGCGAGGCGCTGATACAATAATAGCTGTCGGTAATGATAGAACTATAAGTAAAGTGATTAGCCTCTTACCAAAATTAAATATTACTCTTGGTATAATTCCTATCGGACCTAATAACGAAATTGCAAAAAAACTTGGAATACCAGAAGGGGAGGCAGCATGTGATATTTTATCTGCACGCCTAGTAGAAAAAATAGACCTTGGTAAAGCAAATAATTATTATTTTATATCTAATCTTAAACTACCAATCAACAAAGAAGTATTTTTAGATTATGGTAGTTATAATATTAGACCGATCACTGATGATAGTCAGATAAGTATCTGTAATTTCGATTTAGAAATTAATAACAGTTCATCAAAAGAAAAAAGACATCACTGCAACCCAAAAGACGGACTACTAGAAGCAGTGTTTACGCAAGCAGAGAAACCGAAATCTTTTTTTAATGTTTTTAATAATGATTTTTCAGAAAGTAGCATATTTCCTTTCAAAAAAGTTAAAATTAAATGCAATAAAGAGTGCTTACCAGCCATAATAGATGGGCACACTACAATCAAAACTCCTATCGCTGTAGAAGTATTACCAAAAAAACTAAAAATTATTGTTGGAAAAAATCGTATGTTTTAAGTAGTAATCAATTTGACTACATAAAGCAAACGATCCAAAAATATAGGATCGTTTTTTATAAATCTAACTAAAATATAATTCTAATATGAATGTAACCGAACTAGCCAGAAAGTTAAAAATAACTACCAATGAATTAAAAGACTTACTACCTAAGATCGGTTTTGATATTGGACGAAAAGCAATAAAAGTTGATGACAAATCTGCTTTTATGATTATTGATAAAATTAGAAATAACCCCGATATAATAGAAGATTATAGACGTGAACAACTTCCTGAAGAAACTGAAATTCCAGAAGAAGTAGATGAAAAAGAAAAAGAAAATATCATTATCCCTAGTGTAATTACTGTTCGTGACTTTGCAGATTTATTAAAAAAACCAGTAGCCACTATCATTCAGGAGCTTATGAAAAATGGAATTTTGGCTAATCTTAATGAACAAATAGACTATGAAACAGCCAGTATCATTGCAGAAGACTTTGGTTTCACGCCACTTATTAAAGATGAAGATGAATCAAAAGAATCCGAAGATGAATCAACTATCGACGATCTAATTGAAAAAGATTCTAAGATACTAAAATCTCGACCACCAATAGTAGTAGTAATGGGACATGTGGATCATGGCAAAACTCAACTATTAGATACTATAAGAAAAACTAATGTGATAGCAAAAGAATCAGGTGGAATTACGCAGCATATCGGTGCATATCAAGTAACAAAAAACAAAAGGAAAATAACATTTATAGACACTCCGGGACATGAAGCTTTTACTGCTATGCGTTCTCGTGGTGCTAGGGTGGCTGATATTGCCATTCTTATAATTGCTGCCGATGATGGAATTAAACCACAGACTGAAGAAGTTATTAAAATAATTAAAAGTGCAAAATTACCCTTCTTGGTTGCCTTAAATAAAACTGACAAACCAGAAGCTGATGTCGAAAAAGTTAAAAATCAATTAGCACAAAAAGATTTATTACCAGAAGATTGGGGAGGCAAAGTTATCTGCGTTCCTGTATCAGCAAAAACAGGCGAAGGTATTGATGACCTATTAGAACATCTTTTACTTTTAGCTGATGTCGAAAAAGATAATATACTATCCGATCCAAAACAATTAGCAATTGGAACTATCATCGAATCACATATCGATAAAGGTGAGGGTCCATCAGCTACATCAATAGTTCTAGCGGGCACACTAAAAAAAGGAGACAATATTCAAGTCGGAGAAGTAGTAGGTAAAATAAAATTTATGAAAGATTATAATGGAGAAATTATAGATAATGCTACTCCATCTACACCGGTAAAAATATTAGGTCTAAAGAATATTCCAGAAGTTGGAGATATTTTACAAGTTATTAATAGTGACCAATCACTAAAAAAAATGATGAAAAAAATTAGTCATCAAAAAAAAGTTTACCAAGATAAACAAAACTGGCAATCTATACAAAAAAAAGAAGGCAATGGAAGTAATAAAGTATTAAATATTATTTTGAAAGCTGATGCCTTTGGTTCACTAGAAGCAATTATTCAATCATTAGAAGTTCTACAAACTGATGATATTAAAATCAAATTTATTAAACAAGGTTTAGGCACTATAAATGATAATGATATTATAGCTGCTGAAAAAACAAAAGCATTAATATTTGGTTTTAATGTTAAAGCTGAAAATCTTGCTCAAGAAATTGCCAAAGAAAAAGATTTAACAATAAATTTATACTCAATAATATACGATCTAACTGATCACGTTAAAAAAGTAATTGATGGAATGGTTGAATATAAAACAGAAATTGTGGAATCTGGTAAAGCAAAAGTATTGGCAATTTTTCGTTCAGAGAAAAAAGTTCAAATTGTTGGTGCGCTTGTTACTAAGGGTAAAATTGAACTTAACACAAAAGCAAGAATAATAAGAGATGATAAAAAAATTGATGAAGGTGAAATCACAAAACTTCAACAATCAAAACAAGAAACTAAATCTATACCATCCGGTACAGAATGTGGGATTCAAATAACAAATGTTTCAGAACTTAAAGAAGGGGATATAATAGAAACCTATAAAGAAGAAATTATTCAATAATAATTTAATTAATAGCCTAATATATAATAATGCCTTCTCATCGTATAAAACAAGTAAATGAATTAATTCAGCACGAATTAGGTAAAATTTTATCAAAAGAAATTGGATTACCACCGGATAGCTTGGTAACCATAACTAGAGTAAAAACTAGCTCTGACCTTAGTCAGGCTAGAGTTCTTGTTAGTATAATGCCGGCAAACAAACGTGCCTCTATTTTGGCAATACTAAATAAAAACATCAAAAGTATTCAAAATGAGTTCAATCAAGTAGTAATATTAAGAAAAACACCCAAATTAGCATTTTCTATAGATATTGACCAACAAAAAATATCTCACATAGATGGGCTTATTGACAAGATACATAGAGAAGAGTAGTCTATATTGTTATTGATATAAACAATAAAAGACAAAAAGTAACATATGATGGAATATTATCAGCTTTTCAATAAGATAGACGAAACTATTAAAAAAGCAGACAAAGTAATTGTAATTTCTCACCAAAATCCTGATGGTGATGCTTTGGGTTCTATGCTTGGTATGCGCCATTATTTGAAACATCACAATATTAAACACAATTTATTTTGTGTGTCTCCAATTCCTGAGTATTTAGATTTTCTTCCTTATGTAGATAGTATTTCCGACGAAGAAAAAATTCTCATAGATGGAAAACATGATTTGGTTATATTATTAGATTCAGGTGATTTACAATATGCTGGAGTTGATATTCACTTTAGAAAATTAAAAGGATTACCAATAGTAATAAATATTGACCATCATCCAACAAATCAAAATTATGGACACATTAATTTAGTTCATCCAAAAGCATCTTCAACTTCCGAAATTATATTTCATTTTATTGATTATTTGAGAATTCCTTTCAACAAAGATGTGGCTACTCAACTATTGACCGGGATCTTAACAGATACTGGTAGTTTTTCTAACCTTAGTACTACTCCATCTTCAATGGAAGTTTCGTCAAAGTTAATGGCTCATGGTGCTAGAGTAAAAGAAATTACCCAAAAAGCATTTCAGAATAAATCTCTATCACAATTACAATTGTGGGGGAGAGCCTTATCAAGACTCAAAGAAGATAGTAAAACTGGTATTATAACCACTGTATTAACTCAGAAAGATTTTGATGAATTAAAAATGAGTGATGAAAGTAGTGAAGGAATTGCAAATTTCTTGAATAGTGTTGAAAAAGCAAAAGCAATTATGGTACTACGTGAAAAAGCAGACGGAACTATCAAAGGAAGTTTACGAACAACTATGTCAAATGTAGATGTATCAAAAATTGCAAAATTCTTTGGAGGTGGTGGCCATAAAAAAGCCGCTGGATTTACTATCAAAGGAAAACTAGAAGAAAAAGAAAATAGTTGGAAAGTAATTCCTGCTAAATAATCTACCAAAAAATAATTAACTCCATTTATACAGATGGGTTTTTTATTAACCCTTAACAATAATAAATAATCTATATAAATTATAAATGCATTTGGGTGTATTCTTGTAAGTAGAATACATTCGTGATAGAGAAGCTCCTTTATAAGGAAGAAGCTTCTCGATTCTTTTTACTTGACACTAACAATTATTAATATAAGATAAACTAATTAACATAGAACTTTAATAAATACTATAATTTTGGAGGTAATATGAATAAGTTACTCAAAGGTGGAGATCCTTTAGGAGCTCTGTTGATGAAGAGTGTTTCGGATTTAGGGATTCAAGCTGGTGTTGAAGTACCGATCATGCATCCAGATGAGTTCGATGAATTCAAAGACAGGTTTTTGCTACGTGGTGCAATGTTTTGGGGAATACTGGAAGAGATGTACTACATCACTCAAATCGCTGACTATTACAGTGGTAAAAAAGACACCCCTTTCTTTGATCCACAAACTCAAATGTGGGGATTTAATCGATTTGCTGGACTTATGTGCATGAAATGTATGACAGCGGTCGATTTGATTCTCAAAACAAAAAGTATGCCCAAAACCGAAGAGAAGGACGAGCTCAAAAAGTCAATTAAGAAATCTGTAAAATCTGGTCGTTGGCCAAAAAACGCTCTTGTTATCTTTAATTTTGGAGACGCTCATCTTAACGCACAACTTGCGTGGATCACAATTAGTTGGATGTACCAAGGTGCAATCGCAACAGACAAGTTTTTTCAAAAAGAACTTCTCCGTACCGACAAGATGGCTCTTGATATGCCTATAGGATATAACGTCATTGAGCTACCGGAAAAAGATTGGCATCATGGTGTTGGCGCCTCTTACAAAGGAGTTACTTCTAGTGAAGTAAAAAGTCAGCTCAAAGATGGCTGGAAACTTATGTCGTGGGAAGGATTACAACTCCTTGGTTATATGCCTTATTATGCCTGCTTCATGAATACGGTCCGTGTCCCTAATATGTTACTGTCTGGATTTCGTTCCCGAATGCAAAATAGCGGACATTATTCCTTAATCCCCTATGTCAGTTTTGATAAAAAAGAGATGGAATTACAGCTCGGATACAATCCGGATGAAAATATAGCAGACTTTTATGGACATGGCGTTGTCCGACATCTTGGACCGCTCCAACATTTCATATACTGATCATTCACAAAAACTAACTTCACAGAAGTTAGTTTTTTATTTATGTTAAATAAAATAACCATGTATATTTTGACATACAATATAGTTCCTATAATAATATGGGCCAAAGAAAGCAATATCGGCCATAGTGCATTTACACCCGTAGATCGAGGTGACAAACTTTCTTTAGTCCTTTTTTTGCTCAAAAAACACGTTTTTTTGTCTAAGTTGACAAATATAGTACTTGGTTATATAATGCATACTACGAATTAATTAACAATCGACGTATGCAACTCGTACCAACCGTTATAGAAAAAACAAACTACGGTGAACGAGCCTACGATATATATTCTCGGTTACTTAAGGAAAGGATTATATTTTTAGGCAGTCCCATAAATGATGTGGTCGCTAATACTATTATCGCCCAACTTTTATTTTTGGAATCTGAAGACAAAACTAAAGATATAAAAATTTATATTAATTCCCCTGGTGGCTCCGTCTCAGCCGGTTTGGCAATTTACGATACAATGCAATATATCAAACCAGACGTAGCTACTATTTGTGTTGGTTTAGCAGCCTCAATGGGCGCAGTACTTTTGGCATCAGGTGCTAAGGGTAAACGCTTTTCTCTGCCAAATTCAGAAATACTTTTACATCAAGTTATGGGTGGCGCAGAGGGACAGGCAGTTGATATCAAAATTAGAGCTGAACACATTATTAAAATCAGAGATCGTATTAACGCAATTCTCTCCAAACATACAAAACAGTCTGTTGATAAAATTGGAAAAGATACTGACAGAGACTTCTTTATGTCTGCAGAGCAATCAAAAAAATACGGTGTTGTTGATAAAATAATCAGCTAACTACCCAATACAAACCATTCCTTAAGTTACCGAGGGTCCACTCATGTGGATCACTCGAACTTTATGTACTAATAATTATAAATAAATATAAAAACATATGGATGCATCAACAATTTGGATACTAATAGCAGTAGTAGGAACTGGGGGAGGAATGCTTGTTGGTTGGCAGGGAAGAAAAATGTGGGCCAGTCAACAAATGGACACCGCTGAATCAAAACTTCAACAGCTAATAGTAGAAACTAAGAACAAACAAAAAGATCTTTTGATTGAAGCAAAAGATAAGGCAATGAATGTTATTGACAAAGCGAAAGGTGAAGCGGAAAAAGAAAGACAAGAGCTACGTCATATACAATCAAGGTTAGAAAAAAGAGAAAATCTTTTTGATCAAAAATTATTGAATCTAGAGGACGGGCAACAAAAATTACAAGAAAAAAATGATCGCTTAGAACAAGCTAAGCAAGAAATTCTCAAAATAAAAGAAGAACAAATGGCAAAACTAGAAAAAGTAGCCGCTCTAACTCAAGAAGAAGCTAAAAAAGTTCTACTGGACAACACAGAAAGAACTATTAAAGATGAATTAGTCGATAGAATTAAAAAATTACAAAATACATCAAATGAAGAACTTGAAAAAGAATCAAAGAACATGCTTTCTCGGGTAATACAACGATGTGTAAGTTCTCATACTGCAGAAACAACTACCACTGTTGTTACTCTGCCATCAGATGAAATGAAAGGTAGAATTATTGGTAGAGAAGGTAGAAATATCAAAACATTAGAACATCTAACTGGTGTAGAAATTATCGTTGATGACACACCAGAAGCTATTGTTATCTCAGGCTTCAGCCCCATCAGACGTCATTTAGCGAAAAGAGCGTTAGAAAAACTTATCCAGGATGGGAGAATTCATCCAGGCAGAATAGAAGAAACTATTGAAGACGCCAAAAAAGACCTGGCCCTAGATATGAAAAAAGCTGGTGAAGAAGCTTCTTATGAAGTTGGTATTGCTGGTCTGGACCCAAAATTAGTTCAAATAATTGGACGTTTAAAATATCGTACCAGCTATGGTCAAAACATATTACGTCACTCAATCGAGGTTGCTCACTTGTCAGCCTTACTTGCCCAAGAGCTTGGTGCAAATGTGGCAGAAGCAAAAAAAGGTGGTTTCTTACATGACATTGGTAAAGCAGTAGATCATGAAATCCAAGGAACTCACCCTGAGATTGGTCATGATATTGGTAAGAAGTTTAAACTTTCTGAGAATGTTATTAACTGTATTGCTTATCATCATGATGATGAAGTGCCAAGTATCGAAACTTTAATTGTTAAAGTAGCTGATGCCATCTCTGGTGCTAGACCTGGCGCCCGTAAAGATACCTATGAGCAATATTTACAAAGATTAAACGAGCTAGAAGACCTAGCAAAAGGTTTCGAAGGTGTTGAAAAAACATATGCTATTCAAGCTGGACGCGAGGTAAGAGTATTTGTTATACCAGAAAAAATTGATGATCTAGGTGCTATTAACCTTGCAAAAAATATTGCTAGGAAGATTGAAGAAGAGCTCAAATATCCTGGTGAAATTAAAGTTAACGTTATTAGAGAAAAAAGAGTAATAGAATATGCCAGATAATAAAGAAATTAAAATTCTATTTTTTGGGGATATTGTTGGTAAGCCAGGTCGCAAAGCTGTAACTAAAATTATCCCTGAATTAAAAAAAGAATTAAAACCTGACTTAATAATTGCTAATGTTGAAAACTTAGCACATGGGATTGGTATAACTCAAAAAACAATCGACCAAATGCTAGAAGCAGAAATTGATTTCTTTACTTCTGGTAATCATATTTGGGGTAAACCTGCAGCTTATGAAATATTAGATAATCCAGACATGCCAATTATCAGACCGGCAAATTATCCTGATGATTCACCAGGCAAAGGATATAAAACTATTTTAGTGGGTACCAAATCTTTTATGATCATCAACATGCATGGACAAGTATTTATTGAAGATGACCTATCTAATCCTTTCAAAAAAATTGATCAGATATTGGCTGATGTAAATGTTGATGAATTGGCTGGAATTTTTGTAGACTTCCATGCTGAAGCTACATCTGAAAAGGTAGCCTTTGGTTGGCATCTAGATGGACGAGTTTCAGCTGTACTTGGAACACATACACATGTCACGACTGCTGATAGCAAAATCTTGCCCAATGGCACTGCTTACCAATCAGACGTCGGTATGAATGGATTAAGAGATTCTATAATCGGTATTGATAAAGACATTATTCTACATAATTTTACTGCTCCAGAAACCAAGGCTCATGACATCTCTGATACAGGCTTATGTGCTATTAACGCAACACTTATTACTATAGATTCGACCACCAGAAAATCTACCAATATCACTAGAATTTACAAAGAAATTAATGTATAATATATTAACTAACTTAACTAATTTAAGAGAGGGGGTGACACAATGAACAAAGCAGAATTAATAAATAATATCGCAGAGAAAATTGGTATTTCTAAAAAGCAATCAGAAGATATGCTAGAATCAATGCTTGAAATTATTACCAATAGCTTAAAAGAAGGTCAAGAAGTTACTTTGACTGGATTTGGTACTTTTAGTGCTAAAGAGCGATCTGCAAGAGCTGGTGTCAACCCACAAAAACCTTCCGAAAGAATTCAAATACCCGCAGTTACTGTACCAAAATTCAAAGCTGGTAAATCACTCAAAGACGCTTTAAAGAATAAATAAAATTATTACATTTTATATAAAAAACCTCGTATTATATACGGGGTTTTTATTTACTGTTATCCCAAAGAAATTTAAACCATGTTTTCCAAGACTCCGATACTTCCTTGCTTACTAAAACAAACAACGTAACATCATCATTTACTATCTCCGGGGCAAGTCCTGTAAACGTAACCACACTGCTCCCAAAAACATCCATTGCTGAATCTGTTGAGTACTTCTCGGGTAAAAACTTATGTTCTGAAAAAATATCATACATTGGCTTTTTGCCCTTTAAATACTTTTTCATTTCACTATCGTATAAGTTATATACCTTTATTTTTCGCTTTATTCTTTCTTTTTCAAACCAATCTTTAAATTCACCAAGTCCTTCGTATGCCCAACCACCTTTTGCCCCAAGACAATAAATATCTTCTCTGGTTTCCAAAATATCCTCCATATAACTTTTAAAACCTTCAATCCCTTTATAAATTACTGCTCGTTCACTTTCCTTCTTTGTTTCATAATCCCTTTCCATGGATGTCATTACTGATTCCAAGGATACTTCTTTTGATTGTATTAATTCTATCAATTTATCAGGATCAACTCCTGCGTATACCCCTTCTTTATCCCCAACAATTTGGAAAATTAAACCCTTATCCAATAGAGTACTTAAAGTATCATAAACATTCCTTCTGTTTATCAAAGTTTTTTTTGCAACATTGGATACGTTTGTTTTTCCAAGCTCCAAAATTGCTAAATACACCCTAGCTTCACTGCTTGTCAATCCAACGTCGTCTAATATTTGTACTATTTGTTTATCCATTCTTCATTTCATTAGTTGGTATTGCATTTTCCCATAAATGATCAAACCATTTTCTGTATGAGTCTGCTAATGGCTGACTGACTATGTTAAATATGGTCGTATTTTGAACGGTTTTTTCCTTTGGCATTGGAAACATTATAACCCTATCCGCACAAATATCTATTGAAGCGCTAGTTGAGTAATCCTTCGGGAAAAACCTTATATGTTCCGGATTGTATTCCGAATAAACTTCCTTCTGATTTTGATAAACTATATGGTCAAACAATCCTTTTATTTCTATTCCTTTTATTTTACAAGTTTTAAAATAATTTTTTCTTTCATCTTCAAGATCCTTATCGTGCCAAGCTCCCTTCCCTCCAATAAATAACACAGGTCCATCTTGGGACATTACAAAATTCCAAAAATTTTTTGTTCCTTCCACACCTCTTGTTATGTATGCCTGCTCCGCGGGAAGTTTTGTATTGTATAAACTTTTTATAGTAGGAAGTATTTTTGATATTTTTTGTTTCTGTGATTGCAACATTTCGTTCAACCTTTTCGGTTCTGCAGCTTTATATAATTTTCCCTTCGTATCTCTCAATACAATAACAAGATTACGCTTCAACAAATTATTCATTGAGTCATAAACATTTCTCCTATTAACTTTTCCTACGCTTGATATTGAGGAAATATTTGAAGGTCCCAAAGAAAGCAAAGCTTCATAAATTTTTGCTTCGTTTTTTGACAAACCTATCTGCTGGAGAACATCTGTATACATAAAATCAAAAGGGGATAGTATGTGGTGGTATTTATCACCATGTGGTGATATTTGCCACTCATCTATAATGATATATGATTGATTGTTATAGTCAAGCACTTACTATTTCACCATACAGTTACTTTTTGAGGAGAGAGTAATTAAACAGTAATTTATCTAGTAATATTGGATAATTTGCTACTTATTACCAAATTCTCTCCTAATAATAGAAATTAGGCATTTTAGTAATTGCAATAAGATATAACAGTAATTTCTCTAAAAAAACAACTAAACGTTCTTTAAAACTAAACCAAGGAGTTGAAACATGCATCAACAACGTCAAACCATCGTAATGATGATCTTAATTCTGATCGTCGCCCTGCTGTGGACCGCTAATGGATTTGCAGCCAGCCCTAAGTACACTACCAAGCTTCTTATGCATAGTGTGACAAAAATCAACGACAACTCAAACGTGAGTATCGCTGGTTGGACCGTCCTGCCGAATCCCGGATCAAGCACCTATCTGGCAGTTGTCGGACCTCGCTACGATGCAAAAAGATGGTCGGTCGAAGCCATGGGCGGCCTGTTGGTAGTCAATGAACCGGTAAATGACACTCTAATCGAAAAAAAGGGTCATTTCATCGCTGACATCCGTGCTTCACTAAACATCACTAAGCAGTTCTGCTTGTGGGGTAATGTGGAGTACGTACCGGACAACGATTACTTCTATTTGTATCTGGAAGCTGATTACAGCTTACCTATACCGTTGGTGGTCGGTGCGGAAATTGAGAATGACCATATTCTCGACGCTCCGGACAACCTGAGTATTGGTGGACACATCAAAGTGCCATTCAAGAATGGCAAATTCGTAATGATGGCCGCCTGTCAGCGTCATTATCAGCCCGGTGCTTACAACCAAATCTCGCTCCGCGGACTGATCAACTTCTAAATCTTCACGGCAGAGAGACTTGAAACCTCTCTGCCACCTTTTCCCTGAGGTTCATAGTTATGGACAATAGAGAAAAAGTAAAACATAGAACTTTTATAAAACGAAAGGATACATCATGACTATTCCTACAATCAATATATTCGAGGGTCCTGATTTAATTTCTTTAGGCATAGCGCTGTGGAATGGATATCCTCTAAATTGCAAAGCGGAGGATGATGGTCGTTCCCGCAAATTTATTTGGGAACAGTTTACAATAGGTTCAATTTCATCCTCGCTTATCCATCCCGATTCTTCACAGTTCGTCATACATGCTGTATATACCGGTGGAGGATTATTTTCCGACGATGTAGATGAACGCTTCATGGTAGATATTATATACGATCCAGAGCTACAGATCGGTACCGTATCCATCGTTTGAAAACAATATCGGCAGGAAGTCTAAAAACTTCCTGCCACCTTTCCCCTATATGTTTATACGTGTAGGGGATTTTTTTAACAAAAAACACATCAAAACTGATAGGAGATATTTATTTACTAATGGTGCTCGTAGATGGACTTGAACCATCGACCCCCACGTTATAAGCGTGGTGCTCTAACCAACTGAGCTATACGAGCATCATTAGGAAATAAAAATGTTAAACTATTTGCTATAAATTTAAACAGATAAGTGTGGTGGTGCTCCCCGCCCGACTGGACGACACCAGTCGTTCGGGCGGGTAACCAACTGAGCCTGCCTGCCGGCAGGCAGGCTATACGAGCATCATTAAGAAATAAACTATTAATATAATTTGAAAAAGCACTTCTTATAATAAATAAGTACTTTGGCAAATGAATAAACGTATTACTATTACTAACCAAATTACATACTCTTAAAAATATACTTTACACCTTTCAGAATATAATTCAAGAGTAACTAAGACTGCTAATTATTAAAATTTACTTTTTAATAAAACGATCAATAAATCGCTTAATCTTACTTTCTGCTTTATCACCAACTAAATCTAAAAATAATAAAGTCCAAGTTGTATATTGAAAAGAAGCAAAAGCAGAACCAACTATAGCAATTACTACAAACCAAGCGACAGTACCCAATATAACTGCTACAGCTAATCCAGTACTTGAACCAAAGAATAATGCAGCTATACCAATTAAGACGAATGGAACTGATACTAAGCCAATTAACAATAATATAAATAAACCTACTCCCAATCCGATAACTAATATTATTAATGCCATCTCAATACTAACGAGCCAATATTTTTTGAATAACACCCAAGAAGATTTAACAGCCTCCCAAGTTTTTTGGCCTTTGATAACAATAAAGGCGATAGCATATTTAATAATAAATGAAACAATAATTGAAATTGGAATAAATACAAAGAATAATAACACAACAAATAATATTGCTCCCCAAACATTATCTCGTATCAAAAACCAACCAAGTAACGGTGCAGCGATAACAACGAATACTCCCCACAAAACAATCTTTGCTACAACATTAATTAATAAAACTGATCCAAATTTTTTATTACCTACTCTATAACTCTCAGCATAGCCAGTCTTTTTATTCTTAGATAATTTATTAGAAGCATCAAATAAAGCAATTTGAGATATTATTGCTAACCAAATAACTACAATAAATACTACTGCTGTAATTAATAATAAGAAAAATGCCTGCCAAGGAAAACTAGCAAAAAAATCTTGAATATTATCAAATATCGTCCAAATTACACCTCCCTGATAAAGTGTTTGTAATCCAAATATATTATCTGAAGAAGCTCCAATGTCAGAATAGTTTTTAAATACTGATTCAAGCTCTCCTACACCACCTAATGCGGCTGCAAAAAAACCAAAAACCCATAGGAATTTGTTACCTTTTACAATTTGATAAGCTTTTTTTAAGATTCCTCTGTAATAGAATTTATTTTTTACAACTGGCATATTTGGTCCTCCTTATAGATTAAATAATTGATTATATTATACTGTCTTTATTTTAATACTTTTTAGGATTAATTCAAACTCTTTTCGTTCTAAAGTCTCATTTTTGATTAAATGATTAGCAATATCATCTAAATACTTTTTATACTTTTTGATGACTTTTTCAGCTGTATCATAAGCAGTATTAATCAATTTAAGTATTTCTTCATCAATTGTCTGAGCTGTTCTTTCACTATAATCACGTCTTTCGTGTATTTCTTTACCTAAGAAAATCATTTCTTCTCTCTGACCATAAGTTCTAGATCCTAATTTTTCACTCATCCCAAACTGAGTAACTATTTGCTTAGCTAATTGAGTAGCTCTCTTCAAATCGCTACTTGGACCGGTTGAAACATCCTTAAAAATTAATTTTTCAGCAACTTGTCCACCCAATAGCACTGCTAACTCATCTTCAAAATCAGCTGTAGTATTTAACCTTCTATCTTCACTAGGCACTTTCAAAGTATAACCACCGGCCATGCCCCGTGAAATTATTGACACCTTATGAACAGGATCTGCATTTGGCAAAACATGCGCTACTAAAGCATGTCCAGCTTCATGGTAAGCTGTGACCTTCTTTTCGTGATCGCTAATAATTCTACTCTTTCTTTCAGGTCCTAACATTACCTTCTCAATACTCTCAAGACATTCCGCTTGGCTGATTTTTTTCTTATTTCTCTTTGCTGCTAATAAAGCTGCTTCATTCAAAATATTAGCTAAATCTGCTCCAGAAAATCCAGGAGTTCTTTCAGCTACCTCACGTAAATTAACATCACTATCAAATGGTTTTTTAACTGAATGCACTTTTAATATTGCTTCTCTATCTTTAATATCCGGATCGTCCAAAACTACTCTTCGATCAAATCTTCCTGGTCTTAGTAAAGCAGGGTCTAAAACGTCAGGACGATTTGTAGCTGCTATAACAATAACGTTTGTATTAGTATCAAAACCATCCATCTCAACTAATATTTGATTTAATGTTTGTTCACGTTCATCATGTGAACCGCCCATCCCTGTACCTCTTTGGCGTCCAACCGCATCAATCTCATCAACAAACACAATGCACGGGGAAGCTTTTTTTGCTTTTTTAAATAAATCACGAACTCTAGAAGCGCCAACACCTACAAACATTTCGACAAATTCAGAACCAGACATATGAAAAAACGGAACATCGGCTTCACCGGCCACAGCTCTTGCTAATAAAGTTTTGCCAGTCCCAGGAGCACCAACCAATAAAACTCCTTTAGGAATTTTGGCCCCTAACGCCAAAAACTTACTTGGGGTTTTCAAAAATTCTATTATCTCAGCTAATTCTTCTTTTGCTTCTACCACACCAGCTACATCTTTAAAGGTTGTTTTATCCTTTTTATCTTTTGGTGCCTCATCCTTAACCTTACTTTGACCAAAAGACATAGCTTTGTTATTAGCACCTTGTACATTTCTCATCATCAACCAAAAAAATAAAACTATTAGAATAAATGGTAATAAAAATGGTAATATAGCTCCCATCCAAAATCCAAAACCTGAATCTTCTTTAATATTAATTTCAACTTTTTTTAGCTGATTTGGATTGACGTTATAATCACTTAAAACTGAGGTTAAAGAAGCAATTCCTTCCTTACGAGACTCAACTTCTGTATCATCGTTATAAATAATAACCAACTGATTACCATTAACATCTATTTGCTTTACCTCGCCTTGATCAATTTTGTCAGCTACTTCACTAATACCTATAATAGTCGGTTCATTAAAAGAACTGTTAACCATACTAAAAGCCCCCATGACTAATATAAAAATTACAGAAAATATAATAATGTTTTTAAAAATTTTTTTGTTCATATTTTATTTGAGTTTTTTACAAAAATTAATAATTTATAAAATTAATTCGATTTAAATTATACCCCAAAATACGCTATTTTGCAAATAATGCAAATCATAAAATCAGGGCTTGAAATTTTTTATGCCCTGACTTTATAAATTTATAATATTTCTATGCTTCAGTCTCAACCTTATCTTTAGTTTCTTTTACCTCTTCTTCATCTTTTTTTACTGACTCTTTCACAATATCCTTTTCTTTAGTTTCTTCTTCCTTTTTTGCTGTACTTTGAACAGCTTTAAGAGATAATCCTAATCGATGATTTTTTGGCTCAATTGATAATATCTTAAACTTATAAGATTCCCCAACTTTAACCACCTCCGTAGGATCACTAATTCTTTCATTAGATAATTCTGAAATATGAGCTAATCCATGAATGTCCTTATCTAGTTCTACAAAAGCACCAAATGGATTAACTTTCAAAACTAATCCCTCTACTTTATCTCCGACATTATACTTCTCACTGGCCTCTTGCCAAGGATCTTTCATTAATGCCTTCATTGATAAAGATAACCTTGATCCATCAATACTGATAATCTTAGCTTTTACACTATCACCAACTTTAATATAATCACTTGGCTTATCTATGCGTTGCCAAGCTAACTCAGATATATGAACCAGTCCTTCTAAATTATCACCAAATTCAATAAATGCACCGAAGTCTACAACTCCAGTAACATTACCATCAATTTCATCACCTAATTTATATTTTGAAATAACTTTTTGTTGTTTTTCTTCCCAAGCTGATTTTTCTGAAACAATCAATTTACCATCAGCTTCATTTACATCAATAATCTTAACTTTTAGTTCTTCGCCAATGAATTTATTTAATAATTCCAAAATTCTACCTTTATCACCACCATCGACGCGAGGATAATGTTCAACAGTTAATTGTGAAACAGGTAAAAAACCATCTATCTTCCCAAGTTGAATCATTAGTCCACCTCTATTGGCTTCTACAACTACTACTCCTATTACAGTGCCGTCACTCTTTAGATCATCTAAATCATCCCAAGCTTTCTGATGACCTGCTTGTCTAAATGAAAGCTCCATATGTCCTGATTCATTTTCTAAATCAAAAACCGTAGCTTTAACTTCGTCACCTACTTTTAAATCACTATATTCACCTGATTCATCAATTAATTCTTTACCTCTAACTACACCAGTTGTTAATCCATCAATATCAACATGAACTTCATTAGTTGAAACATTAATGACAGTACCATCAATAACTTCACCTACTTTTGGTATAATAGGCTGATCTGGATTTGCTAATAGCTCATCCATTTTTGATACTTTTGTATCTTCCATAAATAAAAAAATGCTCTTAACCCATTCTTCAAAATATATTTGAACAGTGAGTCCTTTATTAGCAAATATTAGCCAAAAAAAGGTAATTAATAAATATTCTATATTTTCATTATTTATCCTACTATGTTTATTGATATTTGGCAAGAGACACTGTGATTGAATAAGGCAATAAAAATGATATACTATGATTATAAATAAATTACAAATATAGTACTATGGCTAAAGATTATCTAGCAAAAATAAAAGCGACTACAGCCAAAGGCATGGCTCAGAGCATAATTTCTTCTAAAACAGGAAAGAAAATTAGTGACACAAAATTCAAAACACTAATGAAAAAAGATAAAAATTTAAAAAAGTTTGCTTATCTTGGTAAGACCTCAACAATAGCTAAACACCAAGCTAAGAAATTTTTTAATTCAGTCGTTGAATCATCCCAAGGAAGTGATCAATTTAAAATAAATAAAATTGCAGCTAAGAAACTTGGTCTTCGTATCAATAAACAAGGTAAAGCTAGTACTATTGGTATTAATAAATTATATGAATCAGCAACAAAAGATGAGCTCTCACAAGCCAAAGATACCGGGCCTACCCCCCAAGAAATTAGAAAACAAAAGCGACATGAAAAATCAATAAAAAAATTACATCAACAAGATCGAGCAAGAGAAAATGCAGAAAATGATAAAGAAGAAGGAAAAAAACCATCAAAAAAAGATGAAAAATCTACATCTAATACAGCTCCCATGAGACAAACGGGTTCTAGCGGTGCATCATTTTCTCAAAAAACCTCTACCGCTCCAAGTTTAAGTGATAGCGTAAGTCATACATCACCAAAAATAAATAATACACCCGAATTACCAAAATTATTTATTCCCCCTCTGAATAATCTTTCTTTACATATAGATAATATCAAACCAATTGCTAAAAAAATTGAGATATCTCTTAAACAAATTTTTCATTATTTAAAATCTTTTAATATAATAACTGATGAAGTAAGTAGTAAAGCAGCTCTAGATATAGGATTTAATAATATCCCAAATCCTGCTAATAAAGATATTCTCAAAAAAATATCTATTGAAACTGGAGCGCAACTATTCATTTATGGAATAATTCAAAAACAAGGACCATTACTAAAGATAAAAATTGATATTATCAATGCAGAAACTGACCAAGCAATACATTTAGCAGTACTAGAGCAAAAATCTTTAGATTATTTTGAATTAGAAAAAAAACTTACCTGGGAAATAAACAACTCCTTACAAAACGAAAAAAGTAGTAATATAAATAACCAAATTAGTGAAAATAAAGCAATTGATTTACCTATATAACACCCTTATTTTGCTTTACTCTATACCTAATTTATGTTAATATTATTCTACCTTAATTAAAAAAACTTATGCAAATTACTTGGTTTGGGCAGGCTTGTTTTAAAATACAAGGCAAAAATGCAACTATCGTAACCGACCCATACGATAATAAATACACAGGCTTAAAACTTCCTAGACTAAATGCAGACATAGTATCTGTTAGCCACGATCATGATGATCATAATAATACCAAAGCTGTAAATGGTGATCCTTTTATAATAACTAATCCTGGAGAATATGAAACAAAAAATGTATTCATCTGGGGAATACAATCATGGCATGATAATCAAGAAGGAGCTGAACGAGGAAACAATACAATCTTTATTTTTCAAATCGAAGATATAAAAATTGCTCACCTCGGTGATTTAGGTAATTCTCTTAATGAGCAACAGCTAGAAAAATTAGAAAGTGTAGATATATTAATGATCCCTGTCGGTGGCGTATATACTATTGATGCTAAAAAAGCATCAGAAGTAGTAAACCAATTAGAACCAAGGATTGTTATACCAATGCATTATAAAATACCTGGCCTTAAATTTAAACTTGATCCGGTTGATAAATTTTGCAATGAAATGGGAATCAAAAAAAATGGAACTGAAGACAAGCTAAAAATTTCCAAAAAAGAATTGCCAGCAGATAAAATACAAATAATAGTATTAAAACCATAAATTAATTAAATATGACTCCAGTTGATGGCATTGGCCCACCAAAATCCAAAAAAAGAAAACCAACTTATATCGAAAATAAGGGGGAATCAATTCCTGAAAAAAAATCTACCGAAATAAGAAAACCATCATATCAAACTAACGACGAACATAAACATAGATTAGTTTGGTTTATATCGATAGGTATAGTTGTCTTATTGTTTATTGGCTGGCTATCAATATTCCAAGGATCAGAACTATCATCTTCTAATGATGATTCATTTTTAACCAGAATTTCAAATAATTTTGATACTATATGGGAATCACTCAAAGAAGATATTTTAAAAATTAATACTGAAACTAAAACAGAGACAAGTAATATCAATGAAGCAGAGCAACAGCTCAAAGATTTAGAAGAAAAAGTTTTTCCTGAATTTATAGAATCAAATTAGAAATTATATATGCCAAAAAGAAAAAAAATTATAAAAAAAAGTACAAAAATAATAAATGAAATGTCTGCTGAAGATATTAAAAAAGACGAAAACGAAAATCCTATTGGCGCCCTCACACAACGCCCAATTATAGATGAAATGCAAGAATCATATTTGGATTATGCTATGTCAGTCATTATTTCTCGTGCTCTACCTGACGTAAGAGATGGAATGAAACCAGTACACAGAAGAATATTATACGCTATGTGGAGCATCGGTCTAAAAGCAAGTGCCAAATTTAGAAAATCAGCAACTGTAGTTGGTGAAGTATTAGGTAAGTATCATCCACACGGCGACGCTGCTGTTTATGAATCCATGGTAAGAATGGCTCAATATTTTTCTATGAGGTATATGTTAGTTAATGGCCAAGGTAACTTTGGTTCTATGGATGGAGATCGTGCAGCTGCTATGCGTTATACAGAAGCAAAGTTAGAAAGAATCTCCGAAGAATTGTTACAAGACATAGAAAAAGATACAGTTGATTTTATTCCTAACTACGATGGTTCACATCAAGAACCAAAAGTTTTCCCAGCAAAATTACCAAACTTATTATTAAATGGTACTATGGGTATTGCTGTTGGTATGGCTACTTCTATTCCTCCCCACAATCTAACAGAAATTATTAATGGTATAAAAGCTTTAATTGATAATCCAACAATCAGCATTACTGAATTAATGGAACATATTACCGGACCTGATTTTCCTACTGGTGGTGTCATTTATAATAAAAAAGATATTGCCCAAGCCTATGGAACAGGAAAAGGCTCTATCGTTATGCGTGGTAAAGCTGAGATTATAGAAGAAAAATCGGGACAATTCAGAATAATTGTTACTGAAATTCCATTCCAAGTAAATAAATCTACTTTAATAGAAAACATTGCAAATTTAGTAACAAATAAAAAAATAGATGGTATCAAAGACTTACGAGATGAATCTGATAAGGATGGAGTAAGAATAGTTGTTGAGCTAAAAAGAGAAGCTTATCCAAAAAAAGTATTAAACAGACTATATACTTTGACAGCTTTGCAAACATCTTTTCATGTAAATATGCTTGCATTAGTAGACGGTTTACAACCAAGAGTACTTAACCTAAAAATGGTTCTTGAAGAATACGTTAAGCATCGACAAATAGTTATTAAACGTAGAACTCAATATGACTTAACTAAAGCAGAGGATAGAGCCCATATTCTCATAGGTTTGAAGAAGGCTGTTGATAGTATCGATGCTGTTATTAAAGTTATTAAAAAATCTAAAGATAAAGAAGAAGCCAAAGTAAACTTGATGAAGAAGTTTAAATTTACTGAACGCCAGTCACTTGCTATCTTAGAAATGAAATTGTCTCAACTTGCCAACCTTGAAAGATTAAAGATTGAAGCTGAACTTAAAGATAAAATAAAATTAATAAAAGAACTCAAAGCAATCCTTGGTTCCAAAAAGAAAATTCTTAGTATTATCAAAGATGATCTGGAAGATATCAAAGAAAAATACGGTGATGAAAGAAAAACAAAAGTTCAAGTAGGAGCTGTTGGCCAATTTAGTCAAGAAGATCTTATTCCAAATGAAGCAACTGTTATTATGCTGACTCGAGATGGTTATATCAAAAGAGTATCCCCAGAAACATTCAAATCCCAAAAAAGAGGTGGCCGTGGTGTCATCGGATTATCAACGAAAGAACAAGATACTGTTGAACAATTGTTTAGCACCACCACCCATGCTGATTTATTATTCTTTACCAGCAAGGGTAGAGTCTTTCAGCTAAAAGGTTATGATATTCCTACTGCCTCTCGTACTTCTAAAGGTCAGGCGATCGTTAATTTCCTCCAGCTTGATCAAACCGAAAAAGTTTCTGCAGTTATGTCTCTAGAAGAATTAGGTGAATGTAAATTTTTAATGATGGTAACCAAAAAAGGTATTATTAAAAAAGTAGACATAAAAGATTTTGAATCTGTTAGACGCTCAGGATTAATCGCTGTGAAACTAAAAGGAGATGATATTTTAGAATGGGTAAAACCATCAACCGGAAAAGACGATATTATAATCATTACGTCAAATGGTCAAGCTATTCGATTCAAAGAAAAGAATGTAAGAGCAATGGGCAGAAGTGCCTCGGGTGTTCGAGCTATCAAATTAAAAATGGATGATGAAATCGCTGGCATGGACATAATCAATGATGGTAAAGTAGATCAAAATGAACAACTACTAGTAGTAATGGAGAAAGGCTTTGGCAAACGTACTGCTCTAACCAACTATAGAATCCAAGGACGTGGAGGCACTGGAATAAAAACAGCAAAAATTACTCCGAAGACTGGTAAAATAAGTTCTGGATTCATAGTTAATGCAAAATTAGAACAAGAAGACTTAGTAGTAATCTCAAACAAAGGACAAGTAATACGAATGCCATTAAAATCTGTATCCGTTTCTGGTAGAGCAACCCAAGGGGTGAGACTAATGCGTTTTTCAGAAGACAATGACCAGGTTTCTTCCGTAACATTTGTCTAAATAAACTTTAAATTAATCTCCAAACCCAGGCCTCTGCGCCTGGGTTTTTGATTGTAATCAATCCTACGCATAATAAAAAAAGACCGTCGAAACTTATCTACGATCTTTTGTGAAACTCATAAATGTCTTGTGGTCAATTGAAAAGATAATTGAATAAAGGGTGAGACGAAAAACGTAATACAAGCCATAACAAAAAAGGTTGTACAGGAAATAACTCCAGTTTCCCCAAATTTATTCATATCAATATTCTTTTTAAACAAAGATACAAAAAAACCAACAGGAATAATAATCAAAAAAGCAACCATAGGTGCAAAGAACAACATTATAACAGTGTTATCCACGGCGGCTTTATGACTACCTAACTGAAAAAATGTCAGCAAATGAGTCCCCTGTATAATAATTACAGCCAGAATTGCAGCTATTACTGGCCACAAAATTAATTTTTTCATAACCAACTCCTTTTATTTTTGTAAAAATTATGCGTTATCTTTTATTGGGAAAGAACATAGTATTTAAAAATATAATAATTACTAATATTTGTCAATTACCTACCAAAAAAACCGTTTATCATTTTTACTCATTTATTTAACCAAGAGCACCTTAGAAAAGGTGCTCTCGGTCTGAGGTATAAAAGATATTATATTATTTCTAAGAGCATGCTTTAACATGCGATTCCATTAAAATAATAATAAATTACCTTAATGACAAACATTCTCTTAATAAAAAAGGATAGATTATTCATCTATCCTTTTGTTTTTTATATCAACTGCTCAAATTTATGAGGTTCTATTGGTACTGATAAACTACATCCGCAGGTAGTACATTCACAAATCTGCAATGTCATACCTCTAAACTCGTAAGTATTATTATCTCCACCACTAGGTCTTAAAACAGGATGTTTCTGGCCTATAGCAGAGCACGTAACTTCTGAATAAAGTTTGGCATTTTTCGACTCAGCTGCGAATATTAATGCATCTCTTACTGACTTATCTAACAATAAAGGTTTTATATCCTTAATTGTTAAATTATTTCCTTTTTCAGTCATTTAACTATTTCTCCATGTTATAAATTTGCTATTTTTATCACTTTCGCCTATCATACTATTACTCTAAGATGCTTGTCAACTTAGGTAATTTAATTTATAATAGATATACATAAAATACATAAAAAAATATGAGTGTACAAGTAAAAAGAAGAACTAAACAACAGAAAAGAGAAAGAGCATCACATTTTGCTTTAGATAAAAAACAGCTTTCTGTCTGTCCAAAATGTAAAAAACCAATTCTTACTCATCGTATCTGCAAATCATGTGGCTACTACAAAGGACGAGATATTTTGATGTTGGATGTCAAAGAAACTCGTAAAAAGAAGAAAACAAAAAAGAAAGAAGATAAAGCAAAAAATAAATAAACCTTAAAATCTTATGTCTAATCGACATCTTTCGCGTACTATTGCCATGCAATCTTTATACGAATGGGATTTTAATCAGCTTGATAAAAGTAAATTAGAAAAAATTGCTGAAAAAAATCTTAAAGAATTTGCTCCAGAATTTCTGGACAACGGTTTTGTTACTCATGTAATTAAAGGTGTTACGAATAATATCGTTGAGATTAACGACTTAATTACTAAGTACGCTCCTGAATGGCCTCTTGATCAAATAACGGTGGTAGATCGAAACGTTCTGCGTATCGGTATTTATGAATTAAAATTTTCAAAAGGTGAGATTCCTCCAAAAGTAGCCATCAATGAAGCAATCGAACTTGCCAAAACATTTGGTGGTGAATCATCAGGTAAATTTATCAATGGAGTCCTTGGGACTATCTACAAAGACATGGTAAAAATAGGCGATGCTCCAATTACTGAGTCTGATACAAAAAAAGAAATAAAAGCAGCTTCAACAACTAAATAATTATCAGCTTAAATGAAGGCAAGCCTATTTTAGGAAAGTGTTCAGTCAAGCTGATGTAATCAATACATCATCCTATGGATAACATAAAAAAACTGGGAGACAAACTAGATATAAAATTTGATAATCTAGATCTTCTTAAACAAGCCATGGTGCATCGTTCATATTTAAACGAACACTCTGATTTTAAATTGGATCATAATGAACGCCTAGAATTTCTTGGTGACGCCGTTTTAGAATTAATTGTTACTGATCATCTTTACAAAAAATTTGAGAATCCAGAAGGCGACCTCACTAACTGGCGCGCTAGTCTAGTTAACTCAAAAATGTTAGCCACTATCGCTGATGAGACAGGACTAGATGAATTTTTATTTCTATCAAAAGGAGAGTCTAAAGATACAAACAGTAAGGCAAGACAATATATTTTAGCTAACGCGACAGAAGCATTAATCGGTGCTATTTATTTAGATCAAGGATATGATGTAGTAGAGAAATTTATCCATAAACATATTATAAGTAAATTAAAAAATATTCTAGATAACCAATTATATCTTGATCCAAAAAGTCGCTTCCAAGAACTAAGTCAAGAAAAACAAGGAGCAACTCCTGCCTATAAAGTAATATCAGAAGATGGTCCGGATCATAACAAACTTTTTGTTATTGGTGTCTACTTAAATAACAATTTGATTGCAAAAGGAGAAGGCACTTCAAAACAAGAAGCACAAATGGATGCAGCAGAGGCAGGACTAAAAGCAAAAGACTGGTAAAATAAAATAATTAACAATATATGAAAGAGATACTAAGTTAATTAGTAGGACTTTTTATTGACAAACCAAAATCCTATGATAAGATAATAAACTTGAGATTAAACCTTATAAACCATTTTTACGTAAGAAGAATATTGAGTAATATGTTCTTTTGAAAAAGGAGTTAATAATGTCAGCAGATATTGCAATGAACATAGTAGCCGGTATTAACTACTGTGCACCAACAGAAAGCCTTGGTTTCCGCGGTGTCAGCAATAATGATAATGCACGCATGATTCCATTGCCAGACGGGGAAAAGAAAGCCGAACAAATCTTTTTGATGTTTGGTGTTGATATTCCTTCAAAAAATCTTCCTTATATTCCTGATATGGAAGAAGGTAGTGATTTCCGAAAACAAGGACATTGGCATCATTATCAGATAAAGGCAAGTGCCTTTATTATTCATATCGATGCGGAATCCCTTCGCAGGGAAATTCTGCACGTTGTCCTCTTTGAAGGAGAAGAAACTCCCCGCATTCTCTTGGATAGAAGAGAAATTCATACGAAAGATAATACCTTGTCCGAAAATGATTTTCAAAAAATTGAACAGATCTTACAAGATAATAAGATTGTTCTTCCTGAGTAATATTGGGAGAGAAAATTTAATCCTACTAAATTAATTTAGTAGGATTCTTTATTGACTATTAATTTAAAAAATGTTAAGTTATTTTAAATTAAATAAATAAAAAAACTGCAACATTAACAATTTATACGGAGGTTCTAATGACTTTTTCGGAAAAACTGAAACTGGCTATTGAAAAATATAATAGCCTTGTCTGTGTAGGAATAGATCCTAACAGAAAACAAATCCCGACTTGCCTTTGGGATATGTATCCTGAAAAATATGCCAAGAATGAAGAATGGCGTGACTTCTCGGTAGTCTACAGATTCTGTGTCGACATCGTAGATGCCACTGCTCAACACTGTTGTGCTTTCAAACCTAATATGGGATTCTTCGAAAGCTTCGGTATGGCCGGGGCAGATGTACTCACAAAACTTTGTGCTTACATCAAAGAAAACTATCCTGATCACGTCCTAGTACTTGATGGGAAACGTGGTGATATCGGTAACACTGCCGATCACTATGCCCTATCTCTAAAAGAGTTAGGCGCCGATGTGGTTACGGTCAATCCGTATCTCGGTCCACATACCCTAGAACCATTTCTGAAGGCTGGGCTAGGTATAATTGCGCTTTGTGTCACTTCAAATAAAGATGCGACGATTTTTCAAAACGTATCAGTTCTACTTCCTGATTCAGTGGGTGATTGTGCCGACCGTAAAATTCCCTATTACCTATGGGTTGCCGAAGTTCTGACCAAAGGGATTAATTTCTTCGGTTACGAATTCAAACGTACTGAAATATGGGAAGGCCAACTAGGTTTGGTAACTGGTGCTACTCACCCCAAAGAACTCGGCGAAGTAAGACAGTTGGTCGGTAATGAAGTTGTCTTGCTAATACCAGGTATCGGTAAACAAGAAGGTAATCTAAAGGCAACTGTCGAAAACAATGGTGATGGTCTCGCTATGATCAACGTCTCACGTTCAGTCCTCTACGCATCTAACGGTGAAGATTATGCCACCGCCGCTGCCGCAGAAGCTGAAAAAACCAAAAACGAAATTAACAAATACCGCACTCCATCGGTATAGAAAGAGAGTTCTTTAATTATGTCATTTGACATTACCCAACATTTGGAGTTTTTAAAAATACTCCGAGAAGATAACCTTATTAAGGTTGGCACCTTAACTAAGTTAAAAGATGGTAGCATGTCACCAATCTACGTAGATCTACGTGACAAGATGTGGGCTATTCCCGGACTACTGAATGGCTTTGGAAAATTATTTATGGATAAAATACTATCCTTAATTCCAAAAGACCACAGCGGGCGCGTGCTCATCTGTGGAATTCCAGAAGCGGCAAACCCATTAGGAACTGCCACAGTTATGTTGGCACATGAATCCGGTTGGGACTGGCAACTTATCGCGTTACGTCATCAACCAAAAGCTTATGGATCTGGTGACAGTAAAACCTTCGTGATCGGAGGTTATCAGCCTGGCGATCTGGTCTATCTCCTAGACGATGTAATTACTACATCGGATAGTAAACGAGATGCTATTCGTCGTTTGGAAGTCAGTGGTTTCCCACCCGAATCAATCATTACCCTAGTTGCTTTTGACAGGCAACAAGGAGGCCTTAAATCTTTAAGTAATGATGGTTATCAAACTGAATCGCTTTTTCCAATTTTGAAAGTAGCGGATATGTTCTTTAACGAGGGTATGATATCAGCAGATGAATTAGAAGATGTAAAAAAATTCATCGCGGATAATCAGCACTAAATACATTACAGTTCTATAACGAGGTTTATATTCTAAACCTCGTTTTTTTATACCTAAATATTTGACTATATACTTAGTTAATGCTAATTTATATAAAATCAAATTGAACCTTAAAAAAACAAGGATAGTAAAATGGAAAAAGTAAATTAGCTTACACCTGACAAACTTTCAACTAATACCAACAAAACGTTACGAGTTGTGGTCAGAGACAGTGGCTTCTTAAACAATAGTGCGGTAGACAGTCCTCAACTCATCACAAAGCACAAACAACAAAATTATATCCACACAACTGTTAGTGGAAAATTGCACTCCTTTGGTGGAGGAACTGAAGTATTTTTTGATTAATACTTACCAAAAAATTATACCCGTTTGTATTTAATACAACGGGTTTTTTATTATTTAGTATTATTGCTAATATTAGCAAAAAAATCATGAAATAAACCTCAATACACCTAAAACCTTGACCATAGTTATTGCTTATGGTAATGTTTTAATAATTTGAGCTGATATAAAGCTTGAATTCAAAAAATAATACAAAAATAAAGAAAGAATATTAACAACTTAACCACCCCCATATGGAGGGAGGAGTATTTTATGAATTCGCATATTTTGAGTACTAATGATTTCAAAAATGCAGACGAAATATTAGCTCTAGTAAGACAGGCTAATGAAATGGTTCAATTCGCTAGGGATAGAACCTATACTGCAAAATTTCCTGAAAAAAAAGGCGTTCTCGCTTTCTTTGAACCAAGCACCAGAACTCACAAATCGTTTAAACAAGCTTTTCTCAATTTGGGTTTACGAATTGATGAATTCTCAGGTGCAGAAGGCACGTCATTAATGAAAAAAGAGAGTTTGGCCGACACCGCCAGAATGATTGCCGGACAAGGTGCTGACATCTGTGTCCTCAGAACTACACTTGAAGGCGGTCCTCGTTGGATAGCCGAAATTGTTGAAAAGTATGGCAGAAATATGTGTGTTATCAACGGAGGTGATGGACGTAATCAACACCCAACACAAACTCTTCTTGATCTACTTACTATTAAACGAAAATTGGGTCGTTTAAATAATTTCCGCATTGGTTACTTAGGAGATTTGGGTAATGGGCGCACTGGTACCTCTCTCAGTAGAGCTCTAAGTAATTTTTCAGGAATTGAAACGGTTTTGGTATCACCAAAAGGCGCGGAAATGCCAAATCACGCGAAAGTGGGTCTCCATATTATTTCAGAAAGTGATTCAATGGACGACTTAGCATCTTGTGATGTTGTTTATGTCCAGCGCTCACAACTCGAACGCATTATCGATCCAATCTTGCGTAAAGCTTGCCAGGGTCAATTCATTATCAACAAAGCGGTCTTGGATTCCTGGAAAAAAGATGTTATTGTCATGCACCCACTTCCTTCGGTCGAGGAAATTGCTCCTGATATAAAATCAGATCCTCGTCTAGTTGCTTGGGAGCAAGCAGAAAATGGCGTCCCTGCCAGAATGAGTCTAAGCGTACGATCATTAATGGAACCATTCTTTGGCTTAGGTGACTTAGTGATCGATGTAGACTTACTAAAAAATGAAAAAGAAATACCTGTCGGTGATTCTCAAAAACCAGTTAGGTATTTTCAACCCATTAAACGGGGTACAGTTATAGATCATATTCCTCCTGGTGAAGTGGTCAAACTAATTCATTTACTTGAATCAACCTCATGCATAACAGGAGAACATCCTCGTCAATTAGTTCAATATGTTAATTCACGTAAATATGAAGGCCAAAAAGATGTCTTACTATTACCTGAAGTAACAATGGACGACATTGTCGCGGCTACTGCTCAATTCATTTATCCTGAAATATCAATCAATATTTTACCGGGTAATGATATGAAGATTAAGAAGAGCTTTAAAACTCCATCTCATATCAAAAATGTCTTCGGATGTCCTAATGAAGACTGTATCACCAATAATGACCCAGAAGCCAATACTATTTTTATTGTCAATGACCGGGATAATCCTACTAGTCCATGTCGTTGTCACTACTGTGAAAGGGTATTCAATCATGAAAGCTTAGTTCCACACTCAGCTACATAATTCGAATAAACTTCTCAACTATTACCGTCGAAAGCAATATTTCGGCGGTTTTTTTATTTGCAAAAAGGTCTAAATTATGTTATTATCTTGCAATATGAGGGGTTAAACCTCTTTAAATCTTTTTCAGTAAATTAATAAATTTACTGAAAAACCCTGAGTATTAAGCGAAGGGTCTCATAGATATTTATTACACTCTCTTATACTCGAAGATAGAATAAATCTAAAAAATAAAATGCATCTCCAAAAACTTGTAATTCAAGGTTTCAAATCATTTGCCAATAAAACATCACTTGAATTTACCCCAGGTATCACTGCTATTGTCGGTCCTAATGGATCAGGTAAATCAAATGCGGCTGACGCAATCAGATGGGTGCTTGGCGAACAAAGTCTAAAAACATTACGTGGTAAAAAATCAGGTGATGTCATTTTTGCTGGCTCAGACAAAAAAACTAGACTTGGCTATTGCCAAGTTGATTTGCATTTGGACAACCAAGACCATCAAGCTCCAATTGACTACCCAGAAATTATAATTTCTCGACGAATTTATCGTGATGGTAATGGCGAATATTTTATTAACAAAAATAAAGTTCGATTACAAGACATCCTTATGCTTTTGGCTAAATCTAACTTTGGACAGCGTAGTTACAGTATTATTAGCCAAGGGACAGTAGATCTATTTCTCTCGGCCACACCTGCCCAAAGAAAAGAATACTTTGATGAAGCGGCTGGTGTCCGACAATTCCAAATAAAAAAAGACCAAGCAATTAATAAACTACGACAAACCAAAGAAAATCTCAAACAAGGAGATATGTTAATGCAAGAGATTGAACCACGGTTACGATCTTTGACTAGGCAAGTCAACCGTTTGGAAAAAAGAGAGGAAGTTACTAAGCAACTCAAAGAAATTCAACATAAATATTATGCGGGACTATGGCATGACCATAAAAAAAATCATAAACTTGAAGAAGAAAAATTTTCAAAAATTGAAGAAACAAGAAAACAAACAGACAATGAACTAAATGAAATTCAAAAAAAAATGCAACAGTTAGCTATGGGGACTTCTCGTCAAGAAGATTTTGAAAATCTACAAAAGAAATATGATCAAATTATTGAAGAAAAAAATAAATTATTGCGCGAACAGACTGTGGTAAAAGGTAGAACAGAAATTGACAGAAAAAAAGCAGGTGATTTTGATCTAGTTTGGCTAGAAAAAAAACAAGAACAAATAAAATCTGAAATTGATAAATCAAAACAAGACAATCAAAATTTAGATCATAAAATAAATAAATTAAATAAAGAACTAAGCGAGTCAGAAGGTGAGCAAGATAAATTAGATAATCAATACAAAGATATTGAAGATAAGTTGGCAGTTGCAAAAAATAAATTAGCCAACAATAAAACTATTGCCATACCCGAAGTTGCTGAAAATATTGCAAGCATTTACTTTGAACAAAAAATAATTTTAGAAAAAATTGAAGCTGCTCAAAATATTGATGATTTACAAACCATAATTGCAGAAGCGAAAATTATTACCAGCAAGTTAGCACAACTTAATCATAAATTGAGTGACTCAGGCATTGGCGATCCTCATGAAATTATTTCCCTACAAGATCAAATCACCAAACTACTTAATTCAAAAAATGATTATGTATCAATTATTAATGAAAAACAAGTAGCTCTACAAATTTCTAAGGAAAAGAAATTGTTAAGTACAAATACAATTTCTGAACAAGAAGATGAATTAAACAAAATTACAAAAGAATTAGATTTGGCTAAATCAAACAAAACACCTCAGGAAATTGCTACTGACCTAGCCAAAGAAGATCAAGAACTAAATGAAAAGATAAAAAATACTGAAGCTAGTTTACAAAAAATCAATAATCAGCTCGGTAATTTTAATCAAGCTGAACAAGATAAAAAAGAAAAGGTTTTTTCACTGCAAAACACATATTCATCAAAACAAGAAGAGCTAAATAAGATTATTGCTGACATTAATAATATTAAAATTGAACTAGCTAAGCTGGAAACAAGATTGGAAGACCTAGAAAAAGAAATGATTGATGAGCTAAATGATGAAGAAAGAAATGTTATTTATAAAGTAAAAACCCCTCCTCCGGTTAATACGGAACTTTTTTCTGAAATACAAAAATTAAAAAAAACATTAGAACTAATTGGTGGGATTGATCCTCAAGTAAGCCAAGAATACAAAGAAACCAAAGAACGATTTGATTTTCTATCAGACCAAACAGAAGATTTGAATAAAGCGATAGAAGATTTGGAACAAGTAATAGATAGTCTAGATGAAACCATTAAAAAACAATTTAGCATAGCTTTTGAAAACATTAACAAACAATTTTCAGAATACTTCAAGATATTATTTAATGGTGGGGCCGCTAGTCTCAATTTGATTAAAGAATATAAACAAATAGTAATGGAAGAATCTTCTGAAGATGATAATGAAGACGAAGATGATGATTCCGAAAATTCTGAAGAAGAAATCAAAAAAGAAGTACCACAACAATCAAGAGGAGAAAAAGTAATTACAGGTATAGATATGAAAGCCACTCCACCGGGCAAAAAAATGCAAGGAATCAGCATGTTGTCAGGAGGTGAAAGAGCTTTAACGTCCATTGCTCTAATTTGTGCAATTATCCATAACAATCCTTCACCATTTGTTGTCTTAGATGAAGTTGATGCTGCTTTGGATGAATCAAATTCAATCAGATTTGCTTCAATCGTTAAAAAATTATCAACAAAATCACAATTCATAGTTATTACTCATAACCGAGCTACGATGGAAGAAGCCCATACTCTTTATGGAGTTACGATGGGTGATGATGGCGTTTCTAAGCTTCTTTCTATCAATATGCAAGAAGCAGAACAAGTAATAGCTAATAATTAGACTATTTATTAAAAAACCTCTATTATATATCAATAAAGAGGGTTGTCTGCTATAGACAAGTTGACAAGCTAATAAGAATCAATTAAGATACAAGATACAAAAATACTATGTTAACAATAAGATTATCTCGCTTCGGCAAGAAAAAACATCCGGTTTATAGAGTAGTAATTTCCGAACATCAAAAAGATACAGTCGGAAACTATTTAGAATTACTCGGTCAATATAACCCACATACAGATACGTCCGAATTGAACGAAGAACGTATTAAATATTGGATTAGTAAAGGTGCACAAACATCTGGAACTGTTCATAATCTTTTGGTAGATAAAAAAATTATTTCTGCAGAAAAAATTAAAGTCGCTAACATTAAAAAGAAGAAAGAAGACGATAAAGCAGAAGGTGAAGCAAAACCAGCTGCAGAAACTTCCGAAAAAAAACCTGAAGTAAAAGAAACTCCAAAAGCAGAAGAAAAAAAAGAACAGCCAGCTGAAAAGATAATAGATCCTAAAACAAGTTCAGAAGAAGACGACAAAAAATAAAACCAAATAATAAAAAAGATTCCTTCACTAAATATATTATATGTATAAACGTTTGATTGGAGGGTCTAACTTTATTTTAAACTTGAGTGTATAAATTTACATTGAAGATTTTTTATATTTTAACGATAATAAACAAATCTATGAAAACAATCCTTAATCAAAAAAAATATCAAGTAATCATTATTACTATATTAGTAGTATGTTTCGCGATTAGTGCTAATACAGTTCAAGCATTGAGCTTTACACCTCATACATTAGAAGAGCCTATAATTATAAAGGAGATTAAACCAATAAAAACTCCTGGATTTATACCTATTGGTAAAGCGCCTCACGTTGAATTCCCTACTATAAAACCAATAATAATTATCCCTATTGATTTGTCCATCGATAAATTATTTAATGAAAAATTTTCTATTAACAATACTACAAACAGTCTTAAGGATTGTGTAACACCGACTGCAGGAATGGAAATTACTGAAAATACAACTTTTTGTGTAGGTGAGCATATTTATACCCCAGGTGAAACCTATCAATTTATTAAAATCACAGCCAATAATGTAACTTTGGATTGTGATGACGCTATTCTTTCTACTACTGGCAATGAGGTCGGCGGATGGCCGGCAATTGTAGTAGAAGGTGATAGCGGGGCTGATTTGAACAATGTAACAATAAAAAATTGTGTTATAAATGAATTTGTCTTTCCAATCCAAATAAATAATACTGATTATGCCACTCTATCAAACATTACTTATAACTATGGCTCTATTGTAATATTTAATTCTGATAATGGTGATTTTAGCTATCTAAACAAACCGATTGATAGTGACGGAAGTAACGACATAGCAAGTCTGCATCTAACAAATTCTCACTATAACAATATTTATGATAATAATATTTACCATAGTTTTGGAATTAATCTTTCGTACAGCTCTTCGTTCAATATGGTTCATGATAATTCGTTAGGCTATTTACCATATGCTGAAGAGTATGGTGATGAGGATTACCCAGCTTCTTTTTATCTAGGAGCAGGAGCTAATAATAATGAATTTTATGATAATGAAATAATTGAAAATTCAAGCACTGGTTTATATGGAACTATAATCTATGGTGATACTAATACAACATATGGAAATACGATTAATAATAAAATTTACAATAATACCATCTCAAATAATTATATAAGTATAAATTTAACAGATATTACATCCAATAACGAAATTTATGAAAATAGTATTAATGGTGCGATTTATAACGGATTACTAATTTGGTCAAATGGCACAAACTACCCAGATAACAATACAATTACTAATAATATTTTTTCAAATAGTGATCATGATATTGTTATTGGACCCGGCATAAACAATCATGAAATCTCAAATAATACTTTTACAGATACTACTGATAGAGCAATATGGTTATGGAGTGATGGTACACCAACTAATGTTCCCGCAGAAAATAATCAAATACTCAATAACAAAATTATTGGGACAGGGCCTATAGGAATTGAATTAGCGACCTATTCATCAATTAATTCTAATATTGAAGGTAACCATATCAAAAATAGAACTAACGCTGGTGTCATCATCGGATCTGATAACGACTCAACAACTTTTACTTTGAATAATTTTGTAAATAATGTTACTCAAGTAACAGACGAAAGCTCTAGTACGTATAATGATGGAATTAATGGGAACTTCTGGAGTGATTTTGATGAACTAAATGAAGGATGTAATGATATAAATCAAGATGGAAAGTGTGATTTACCTTATACTGCAATCGATGGGACTGGTGGTAATATTGATAACTACCCACTTACTGGTGCACCAACCTTAGAGCCTATTGAAAATATTTCTATCAACGAATTAAATAATGCTATTATTAACATAATAGCAGCTGATCCTCAAGGAGACGAACTTACATATAGTGTTGATAATACTAACTTCTTATCTATGGAAGGTTGTTGGCCAGATTCACATGCCTTTCGCTGGGTAACAAATAAATATAGCGCGGGATCATATATTGTTAATGCTACAGTCACTGATGGTATCCACGAGATTAGTCAATCAGTTAGTATAAATGTAGCAAATACATGTCAAATTAATAAATGGGGCGAAATGATTTGTAGCAGCTATTATATTCCAGTTAATTGTTACTAAAAAATTGATTGACACTCAACTACCAATATGATATCTTTGAAAATAGTAATATCCAGTCTGTAATTTTAGGTCGACAGTGCTGGTACATTAATAAGTAAAACAGATGAACTAACAGAAAGATTTCTATATGACAGAAGAAGCAAATACAAACGATACAAGAGATAAAGAGTTTGTCGAGTACGTAGTAAAAGGTCTAGTTGACCGACCAGAGGACGTTTCCTCAGAGAGAACGGTTGACGAAATGGGCGTTTTAATCACTTTAAAAGTAAATCCTGCTGACTTAGGTCAGGTTATCGGCCGACAAGGTCAAACCGCTAAGGCTATCAGAACTTTACTAAGAGTGGTTGGTGCAAAAAATCACGCTCGAGTAAACTTGAAGATTTATGAGCCAGAAGGTTTCCGCAAAGGCGGTCCAAAAGCTCCTGGCGCTCCTAGAGAGGAAGAAGCTGATACCTCAGCTGTAGACGACCTCAAAATCTAAAAATTTTTAAAATAAAATACCTAAAAGCCGCTATAATATATTATGCGGTTTTTAGTTTAAATAAATATATATTATAATGTCGCATACCCAGAGAAGGATACACTCGAAGATAAAAAATACTCATACATATAAAAAATTAAACAAATTTATAGTTTGCTGTAACTTTAGGGTTTGGGGGTTTCTTTAAGCCCTTATAGTCTAAAAATATTCGAATTATGATAAAGCGCATTGAAACCCCCAACACTTTTTTCAGTTACTTTTTTGATGTCAAAAAAGTGACAGAAATTACCCTTATCCAACTCTTTTTGCTATTATAAAGACATGCAATTCGACATTCTCACAATTTTTCCAGATATTTTTGAATCATACTTTAAAGAAAGTATTATTAAGCGTGCAATAAAAAATAAAAAGATAAACATTATCATCCATAATTTCAGAAACTTCGCTACTGACAAGCATAAGTCTGTTGATGACAAACCTTATGGTGGTGGTCCAGGAATGTTATTAAAAATAGAACCTCTATACAAATGTTTAAAGTCAATTAAACGATTAAAATCCTCCAAAGGCGGACCCGCCTCTGGCGGGAAATCTAGAATCATCTTACTAACTCCTAAAGGAAAAAAGTTTGATCAAAAAAAAGCAAAGTCATTAACAAAGTATGATCAGCTAATTTTGATTGCTGGACGTTATGAAGGTTACGATGCAAGAATAAAAAAATACATTGATGAAGAAATTTCCATAGGAGATTATGTTTTGACCGGAGGAGAATTACCAGCCATGACAATTATTGATGCAACGACTAGATTATTACCTGGAGTACTTGGAGATGACCAATCTTCAAAAGATGAAACATTTACAAAAGACGAAAAATATATTGAATATCCACAATACACCAGACCTGAAAATTTTAATGGCCAAAAAGTGCCAAAAGTACTATTAAGTGGCAATCATAATGATATTTTGGCCTGGAAAACTAATAATTCTAGAATACGTAAAAAAGCTTGACATATATTTAAAATACCTATAAAATACACTATACCAAATAATTGGTAGATATTCAGCTAAGTTAACATAAAAAATTCGAAAGGAAATTTGCCTAACGATGTAATACAACTAAAATATTTAATACTTTACTTGTTTTTTACATCCTGCTGGCTGCGGGATTTTTTAGACCAATTAACGAACTTTGACAACCAAAAAGTGATAAGAAGAAATATCAATTCCAAAATTTTTTACAATTTTTAGTACTGTGGTTCATTTATGAAAACAGTACTTACACATTTTTTATGAGAGTTTGATCCTGGCTCAGGATGAACGCTGGCGGCGTGTCTAAGGCATGCAAGTCGAACGAGTACTTTCGGGTACTAGTGGCAAACGGGAGAGTAACACATTGGTAACCTACCTCAAAGTTCGGGACAACCCATCGAAAGATGGGCTAATACCGGATGTGTTCGCACATTACAAGATGTGCGAATAAAGATTCATCGCTTTGAGAGGGGCCTATGGTCTATCAGCTTGTTGGTGAGGTAAAAGCTCACCAAGGCTACGACGGATATCGGGCGTGAGAGCGTGACCCGACTCACTGGGACTGAGACACTGCCCAGACTCCTACGGGAGGCTGCAGTCAAGAATATTCCCCAATGGCCGCAAGGCTGAGGGAGCGACGCCGCGTGTAGGAAGAAGCTTTTCGGAGTGTAAACTACTTTTCTGTGGGAAAAATCCATGATGGTACCACAGGAATAAGGGGCTGCTAACTTCGTGCCAGCAGCAGCGGTAATACGAGGGCCCCGAGCGTTATCCGGATTTATTGGGCGTAAAGAGTTCACAGGTGGTTAGATAAGTCTTCGGTTAAATCCTGATGCTCAACATCAGAACCGCCGAGGAAACTATTTGACTTGAGGGTAGGAGAGGTAGACGGAATTGCCGGTGTAGTAGTAAAATGCGTTAATATCGGCAAGAACACCAAATGCGAAGGCAGTCTACTGGAATAACCCTGACACTATAAGAACGAAAGCGTGGGGAGCGAAACGGATTAGATACCCGTGTAGTCCACGCTGTAAACGATGGATACTAGGCATTGGGAGTATCGACCCTTCCAGTGTCGGTTTAAAAGCTAACGCATTAAGTATCCCGCCTGGGGAGTACGGCCGCAAGGCTAAAACTCAAAGGAATTGACGGGAACCCGCACAAGCGGTGGAGCATGTGGTTTAATTCGACGATAACCGAGGAACCTTACCAGGGTTTGAAATCCTAGCTGCTCAGCCATAGAAACATGGCTTCCTTCGAGGGTGCTAGGACAGGTGCTGCATGGTCGTCGTCAGCTCGTGTCGTGAGATCTCGGGTTAAGTCCTTTAACGAGCGCAACCCCCATGGTATGTTAAATATTCATACCAAACTGCCTCGGATAACGGGGAGGAAGGTGGGGATGACGTCAGATCAGCATGGCCCTTTGACACCCTGGGCTACACACGTGCTACAATGGATAATACAATGGGCTGCCAAGCCGTAAGGCGGAGCTAATCCCATCAAAGTTGTCCTCAGTTCGGATTGAAGGCTGCAATTCGCCTTCATGAAGCTGGAATCGCTAGTAATCGCAGATCAGCTATGCTGCGGTGAATACGTTCTCGGGTTTTGTACACACCGCCCGTCACGCCAAGAGAGTCGGTAATACCCAAAGTCTTTACATACCGTAGGGCCTAAGGTAGGACCGATGATAGGGGCGAAGTCGTAACAAGGCATCGGTAGCGGAAGCTGTCGATGGATCACCTCCTTTCTAAGGAGATACATTTTAAGAGTTCTACTCTTAAAAATGGTCGGTAGTTTGTATTTTTATACAAGCTAAGAATCGGTATTTCTTTCTTATTACTTTTTGGTTGTCAATCAATGTAATTACTACAGTCAACTTGATTTTTTTAGCATAATTGATATTATTATAGCTAGAATTACTGAATATATACTGTAGTTTTTTTATTTATTATTTATTCTAAATAAGGGCGATTAGCTCAGCTTGCCCCGCCTAGAACAGGCGGGATGAAGTTACCCGCCCGAACGTACCCGTTCGGTACGGGCGGGGAGCGCGACA
>SWBW01009942.1_pt3 | contig 95563 bp, 87 predicted proteins | sample 4693041 | NCBI WGS metagenome assembly SWBW01 (sample SAMN10267271, study PRJNA491770) | bioreactor metagenome | isolation source: DHS bioreactor inoculated with marine methane seep sediment | place: Japan: Omine Ridge, Nankai Trough | collected 2006-05-06 | reverse complement strand
AAAAATGCCTTCCCCAATATCGCTTTTTCAAGTGCGGAAACTCTTCGAGCAGATAGCTCGATGTTCGTCCCTTAATTCGCCTCATGATTTCACTGGGAGCCATATTCGGCGGTGCACTCACCAAGATGTGCACATGATCTTTGCTCACCACGCCTTTGATGATCCGTATCTCAAAGGCTTCACACGTCTGCCGCACCAAGTCTCTCACTCGTTCGGCTATTTCACCTTTCAGAACTTTATAACGATACTTCGTTACCCAAACAAAATGGTACTCAATTTGGTAAACCGTATGGCTGCCGTATCTATAGTCCATTGCCACCTCCTTGGCCAGATTATCGCAGCTAAAGCTGACCGGCTAAAGCCGGTGGTTTAAACCTTATGATGGAAAATTAATGAAAACCTTATTCACCACGAAGATCACGGAGAATATTCATACGAATAAATTTGTAGAATACTCATAAAGTGCGAATGAATTCGCATCTACAAATTTCCGATAGCGAAACGGCATGAAAAGGCGCTTGTAAAATCGCCACTACAGCCTTATTTTGATCTATTCGAAAAAAACAGACTGGAGCATAAGCCAATGCTGGAGATCATTCAACTCCCCGTCCTGAACGATAATTATATTTACCTTGTCCACGACCCCGAATCGGGTGACACGGCGGCCGTGGACCCGGCCCTTGCCCGGCCGGTTCTGGATGTTCTGGAGGAAAAAGGCTGGCGCCTGAAATACATTCTCAATACCCATCATCATGGCGATCATGTCGGGGCCAACCTGGAATTGAAGAAAAAAACCGGCTGTACGATTATTGCCGGGCTTTCAGATCAGAATCGTATTCCCGGCATGGACATCGGTGTCAATGAAGGCGACCGGATTTCGCTCGGCCGCCACGCCGCCGAGGTGCTTTTTACGCCCGGCCATACCCGGGGGCATATCGTCTATTACTTCGCTGATAATAGCGCGCTGTTTTGCGGCGATACCTTATTCGTGATGGGATGCGGGCGCCTGTTTGAAGGCACGGCCGAGCAAATGTGGCATTCATTGCAGAAATTGAAAGCCTTGCCCGCGGCTACACGCATCTATTGCGCGCATGAGTACACGCAAGCCAATGCCCGCTTCGCGTTAAGCGTCGAACCTGATAACCGGCAGTTAGCGCAACGCATGGACGAAGTGAATCGATTGCGTGCCCAACATCTGCCGACCGTGCCGTCGACAATAGAGCAGGAGCTGGCGACCAATCCGTTTTTCAGGGAGAACAACCCGGCATTGCAAAAGACCATCAACATGCATGGGGCAGCGCCGGTACAGGTGTTTGCAAAAATCCGGAGCCTGAAGGACCACTTTTAAAACGCAAAAATCGCGTATTCATGGCGGCTCTCAGGCTCAGCTGAATAGAGCATGGGGCCGATATATCCTACAGTCTCAGGCCGGTCGCCCTGAGACTCATCCCCTACTCCTCGGACCAGTAGAACGCCAATGAGGCTCTCTTTCCGCCGCTTATCCTGGCATTCTGGCGCACGACATGGCCGTCTTTTTCGGCCAGCACTGCATAACGACCGGGCTTGAGTCTGGCGAATAGAAACGGTCCGTCGGCAACGGTTTCTACAAGCGTGTTGCCTTGTGCATCGGCAATGCGCACATTGACATCGGCGACAAATTCGCCTGTTCCTTTAACGGCGAACAACAGGTCCAGATTGTAATCGCTTTTCATGGCCTCCATGGCATTACGCTCGGTTTCGCCAACGCCGCCGCTGACGAAAGTCACATCGTTTTGCGTCTGGGGTTCGGGCATGAACTCTTGTGCAAACGCCTGCACACTGATCAGATAACAGGAAAGCCCCAGGATATAAAGTAATCGTTTCATGAATAAATCTCCTTAATCACCGGAAGATGCAGGACGCAAAGGCGTTTTTAACGCTAAGGATTTGGCTAAAAACGACTTCCTGAAATTATCGTGAATGATGCGCCGCCTGTCGTCGGCGCATCCCATGTTTAAACAGGGAACTTATTTACGGCCAAATCCTAAGCATTAAAATTAACACCTATAGCGGATTTTCCCACGCTGGTCTGCTCGGTATCGTACAGACTTGACTGGCCGCTAGTGTATTTATAGTCACTAATAAAAGCACATCTGTGTTTACCGATAGACCCATCGCTTATGAATGACGAGTGAATAAATTCGATTCGAAAATCGGAGGCAAGTCATGGCTTTAACCGTACCCAATGTAATTTTCAAAACCCGCGTCCGCGATGAAAGTATCGGCGGCGACAACCCCTTCCGCTGGCAGGACGTCAGCACGGATGACATTTTCGCGGGTAAAAAAATCGTACTGTTCGCATTGCCGGGCGCGTTTACACCGACCTGCTCCAGCACGCATCTTCCCGGCTACGACGCCAAATACCAGGAACTGATCGATCAGGGCGTGAATGAAGTGTACTGTTTAAGCGTCAATGACGCCTTCACCATGTATCAGTGGAGCCGGCATCTGGGCATCAGGCATGTAAAAATGCTGCCTGACGGTAATGCGGATTTTACCCGGAGCATGGGCATGCTGGTCAAAAAAGAAAACCTGGGGTTCGGCTGCCGCTCCTGGCGTTATTCGATGCTGGTCGATGACAAAAAAATCGTCAAACTGTTCAGCGAACCGGGTCAAACCGATAACTGTCCGGATGACCCGTTCGGCATCAGCGGCGCCGATACCATGCTTGACTATTTGAAACAAGGGCAACAGCGGCCCCGGGCCTGAATCAACGTCGGGTCTATCGCTTCTTCAGACTCAAGAGAAGGCAAATGAATCATTATGATATTGATCTGTTCGTAATTGGAGGGGGCTCGGGGGGCGTTCGCGCCGCACGCACGGCCGCCGGTCTCGGCGTACGTGTGGCCCTTGCCGAAAACCGTCATCTCGGGGGAACCTGCGTTAACCTCGGTTGCGTGCCCAAAAAGCTGTTTGTTTACGCATCGCATTTTCGGGAAGACTTTCTGGCTGCAAAAGGATTCGGCTGGTTTATCAACCAGCCGCAATTCGATTGGCCTCGCCTGTTGGCGCAAAAAAACCATGAGATAGAACGGTTACGAGGCATTTACCAAGATTTGCTCAATGATTCCGGCGTCATGTTGCTGGAAGATCGGGCGCATTTGCTCGATGCCCATACCGTGCGCGCGGGCGAGCGGCAGTTCCGTTGCGAGCGCATCCTGATCGCCACCGGCGGCTGTCCGTTCATACCCGACATTCCCGGCAAGGAGCATGCCGTGACTTCGGACGAAATGTTCGCACTCGATCGACTTCCGAAGCGGATTCTGATTGTCGGCGGCGGCTATATCGCCGCTGAATTTGCCGGCATCATGCACGGTTTGGGCGTTGAAACGACTATTTGTCACCGCGGTGATAAATTATTGAAGGGATTCGATGAGGATGTCAGAACATTCGCTGCGCGGGAAATGTGCAAAAAAGGTATCGCCATCCGTTTCAATACCCGGATTGACGCAATCGAGAAAACCGGAAATGGCTTTGCCGCACATACGGATCAGGGACATCGGCTCGAATCCGGCCTGATTTTGTATGCAACCGGGCGGACACCGAATATTTCCGGTTTTGGACTGGAAGCCGTTGGCGTGGAACAGGATGACGCGGGCGCGATAAAAGTCGATGAGCATTACCAGACCAATATCCCTTCGATTTATGCGCTGGGCGACGTGACTCATCGCTTTAACCTGACTCCGGTAGCCACGGCTGAAGCGATGGCCCTGGTCAACGGACTGTATACCGACAAACCCGCGCCGGTGGATTATGACAACATTCCAACCGCCGTCTTCAGTCAGCCGCCTGTCGGCATGGTGGGATTAACTGAAGCCGAGGCGAAAAACCGTTATCCGGATATCGATATTTACCAATCCGTATTCACGCCGATGAAACACACGCTGTCCGGTCTTGATGAGAAAACACTGATGAAAATGATCGTCAGGCGCAGTACCGACAAGGTACTCGGCGTCCATATGGTCGGGACCGATGCCGGAGAAATCATCCAGGGCATGGCCGTGGCGATTCGGGCCGGAGCGACAAAAGCGGTTTTTGACTCGACTATCGGCATTCACCCCACCGCCGCGGAAGAGTTTGTCACGATGCGGAAAGCGGAGCTGTAATGTACGCGGCCCGGCTTATAGACTGTAGGGTACGCAGTGCGTATCTTTTCAAAGCTGCGATGAGTCGGCAAATTTTGAAAAAAGTATGCAATGCATACCCTACGAGCTACGAGCTAATCCTGCATCTTTCTCGACAAAAGTCGCCTGAGATCGTAATGATAAATGAAGCCCGGCAAAGCAAAGACTAAAAACAGGCACAGCGTCGTGACGTAAAACTCCCAGCCCTGATCATGCCGGGTTCCGGTCAGCTTATACTCCAGCGCGACGGACAGGGCGCCTGTCAGCGCATACATCACCAGCCATTCCAGCCAGCGCAACCAGGCGCTCTTGTCCCGTTTGAAGACCAGCAGGAACCGGTCGCTGACCCACGGCAGATTGGCCGCGAAGACGGCGGCCAATATCAGCAGGCTGTAGAGCCCTGATGGTGTCATCAGGCTTTCGGTCTCATGTGCGGGAACAGCAGGACATCGCGGATGGACGGCGCATCCGTGAACAGCATGACCAGACGGTCGATTCCGATGCCCTCGCCCGCGGTCGGCGGCATGCCGTGTTCCAGCGCGATGATATAATCGGCGTCGAAATGCATGGCCTCGTCGTCACCGGCCTCTTTTTCCTCGACCTGTTTCTGGAAGCGCGCCGCCTGATCCTCTGCGTCATTGAGCTCGGTAAAGCCGTTGGCGATCTCGCGGCCGCCGACGAAGAACTCGAAGCGGTCCGTGACATGCGGGTCCAGATCGTTGCGGCGCGCCAAGGGCGACACTTCCACCGGATAGGCGGTGATGAAAGTCGGGTTCATCAGGCGATGCTCGACGGTTTTCTCGAAGATCTCGATCTGTATCTTGCCCAGTCCGTAACCGTCCTTGACCGGGATTTTCAACTTTTCCGCGACTTTAACGGCCGCCTCGCGGTTATCGATATCGGCCGGCGTCAAGTCGGGATTGAAATGCAGAATCGAGTCGAACACGGTCATGCGGTCGAACGGCTTGCCGAAATCGTACTGCTCGCCCTGATAGGTGATGAGCGTCTTGCCTAGCACGTTTTCGGCCAGACCGCGCAGCATCTCCTCGGTCAAGTCCATCAAGTCGTGGTATTCGGCATAGGCCTGGTAGAACTCCAGCATGGTGAACTCGGGATTGTGCCGCGTCGACAGGCCCTCATTGCGGAAGTTGCGGTTGATTTCAAACACGCGCTCGAAGCCGCCGACCACCAGACGCTTTAGATACAGTTCCGGTGCGATACGCAGATACAGGCCCATGTCCAGAGCATTGTGATGGGTCATGAAAGGCCGCGCCGTGGCGCCGCCCGGAATGGCCTGCATCATCGGCGTTTCCACTTCCAGGAACTGTCGCTCGATCAGAAACTGGCGAATGTAGGCGACGATTTTGGAACGCATCAGGAAGGTCTGGCGCGATTCTTCGCTCATGATCAGGTCCAGATAGCGCTGACGGTATTTGACTTCCTGATCCGTAAGGCCATGGAATTTTTCCGGCAGCGGGCGCAGAGCCTTGGTCAGCAGACGGATATCATCGACCTTGACGCTGAGCTCATTGGTCTGGGTTTTGAATAGCACGCCTTCCGCGCCGACGATGTCGCCGATGTCCCACTTTTTGAACTGCTCGTTGTAAAACCCTTCCGGCAGCGCATCGCGGGTCACGTACAGCTGTATCCTGCCGGACATGTCCTGAATATGGCAGAAGCTGGCCTTGCCCATGATACGGCGCGTCATTATGCGGCCGGCGATCTTGATGCGAACAGGTTCCGCTTCGAGTTCTTCCTTTGATTTTTCGCCGTATTCCGCCAGCACTTCGCCGGCAACCACGTTGCGGCGGAAGTCGGTGGGGAATGCGACGCCGTTTTCACGCAGTTCATTCAGTTTGCTGCGGCGTTGTCTGATTTGTTCCTGTTCGTCCCGTTCAATTTCTGACATGTTTATTTTGACTCTTATCGTTATAGGATGAGCGCAGACTTCGCGCCCAGCCGGTGTATTTTCTGTTTGCTATAAATTTTTGATGACTTACAGTCCGCTTTTCAGGCTGGCTTCGATAAACTGATCCAGATCGCCGTCCAGGACCGCTTGCGGATTGCCGGTCTCGACGCCGGTGCGCAGGTCCTTGATACGCGACTGGTCGAGCACGTAAGAGCGAATCTGGCTGCCCCAGCCGATATCCGATTTGGTATCTTCCAGCGCCTGCTGGGTTTCGCTGCGCTTGCGCATTTCCAGTTCATACAGTTTGGCTTTCAACTGTTTCATGGCCGTATCACGGTTTTTATGCTGCGAGCGGTCGCTCTGGCACTGCACGACGATGCCGGTGGGGTTGTGCGTGATACGCACGGCCGACTCGGTACGGTTGACGTGCTGGCCGCCGGCGCCGCTGGCCCGGTAAACATCGACGCGCAGGTCCGCCGGATTGATGTCGATGTCGATATCGTCATCGATCTCGGGCGAAACGAACACCGATGCGAACGAGGTATGGCGGCGATTGCCCGAATCAAACGGCGATTTCCGGACCAGCCGGTGCACGCCCGTTTCAGTGCGCAGCCAGCCGAACGCATAGTCGCCTTCGAATTTGATCGTGGCGCTCTTGATGCCGGCGACATCGCCTGCCGACTCTTCGATCAGCTCGGTCTTGAAGCCCTTGCGCTCGCCCCAGCGCAAGAACATGCGTTCGATCATCGAAGCCCAATCCTGCGCCTCGGTGCCGCCGGAGCCGGCCTGAATATCCAGAAACGCGTTATTGGCGTCCATTTCGCCGGAGAACATGCGCCGGAATTCAAGGGCGGCGACTTTTTTTTCCAACTGCTCCAGATCGTCCGCGACCGTATCGACGGTTTCCTCATCATTTTCTTCGACGGCCATGGCCAGCAGTTCTTCCGCGTCGGCCAGGCCGTGTTCCAATTCGTTGATCGTATTGACGACCGCTTCCAGCTGGCCGCGTTCCTTGCCCATGGCTTGCGCCAGGTCCGGGTTATCCCAGATTTTCGGGTTTTCCAGTTCCCTTAAGACTTCGACCAGGCGCTCGCTTTTGGTTTCGAAGTCAAAGATACCCCCTAAGGGCTTCACCACGGCTTTTCAGGTCGGCTATTTTATGCTTAATCGGATTTATTTCTTGCATGGAATGTTTTTAACCAAGGCGTTCGAAACCGGAAGCTATCGACAAGCTCCGGCCAGTGAAAATTCAAATAAAAGGCGGAATTATAAACTATAACGCGGTTCTGTTCATGCAGAACTTAGCGGCATCGACAGTGTCAATCCCAGCGGTTATCCCTGACCTGCACTCTGCCGTTTTCGATGCGTACCGGAAACGTGTCGATATCTTCATAAGCGGGCGGCGCCTTTACCGCGCCGGTCTTTACGCAAAAGCGCGCGCCATGCCGCGGACAGACAATTTCGCAGCCGTCCAGTTCGCCGCTGGCGATTTCCGCACCGTCATGCGTGCAGACATCTTCAATGGCATAAAACCGGCCTTCGATTTTGAAGACGGCCACATCCGTTCCGTCGACATCGACGACGACATGCTCGCCGTCAGCCAGTGCGTTTTGATCGATTACATCTATCCAGTCGGACATTTCTCACCTTAACTGTTTATAAAGGGCATTAAGCGGATTGTTTAACCACGAAGTTCACGAAGCATTTGGAAAGGTACGCAATGCGTACTAGGCTGTGAAAGTATTCAATTTAAAGGATTTAACCACGAAGGACACGAACGCCTCCAAGGATGGAGGCGGTAGAATTGCGTCTGGAACAGCAATCGAGAGCACGAAGTTTTAAGTTTTTGATTAAGTTAATTTTTTCTTCGTGTCCTCGGCAACTGCTCCTGCGTCGCCTACAGGGATGTAGGTACTTAGCGTGAGCAGGAGCGGAAGCTGCGCCTAAAGCGCCTACTTTTGGTGCTCTACCTCCTGCATCCCTGCAGTCGTTCGTGATCTTCGTGGTGAATAAGGCTTTTTATGACGTTTTTCATTAATTCTTTCACAGTCTCGTACCCTACGTCTGCGGTACATTATTTTAAATACACATCGAACCGGAGCAACTTGCCCTGAAAGCTCTCGCTCGGCTTGCCGCCCAAAGGCTCGGCATAATCCGGACTTTTCACCACGACACGTTTTCCAGCCACCTTCATGGCCGCCTCAAAAAGCTGTTCCTTGTCCTGATCGTCGCCCAGCAGATCGCGCAGCACCACCATCGATTTTTTCGCCAGCGCCGATTTTTTGCGCTTGGGCGGAAACATCGGGTCCAGATAAATACAGTCGGGCGGCGTTTCCAGAGCCGTCAGGATTTCAATGGCGTTGCCGGTCAACAAACGCGGCGGCTCCAGGTTCAGGCGCTGCATCCAGTCCAGTCCGGCCAATCGCCTGAAACCGTCAGCCAGCAATTCGGCCATGACCGGCGAGCGCTCTATGCACAACAGCTCATAGCCCATGCGGAAAATATGCAGGCTGTCCTGAGCCCACCCGGTCGTGGCATCGACAACGGTGCAGGTCTTGCGCCCGAGCGCGTGCGCCAGGGCGTCCTGTTTCGGCGCCGGCCATGAGCGCTGTTCGCCGTTGCGCGGTTCAATCTCGACGAACAAGCCGCCTTTTTTGAACAATTCCCTGTCGAGCAGTTTCAGTATGCCGTCGCGCCAGGTCAGCAGGAAGGCTTCGGGAATCTCTTTCGGAAGCCCCTGATAAAGCGGCACGCCCAGCCGCGCGGCCAGTTGCTGAAACGGCAGCGGATCGCCATGGCCTTCATAAAGAACGGCAAGCTGACCGACATAGGGCTGGTTGATTATATTCATGCCTTGCAAAGAACTGGTAGAGAGCACTTGGCCGGAAGGCGTATCCTCGCTACATCCCAAAGCTGTAGGGTCGAATTAATTCGACCCTGGAACGCAACGGTCAGCCGACCGGTTGCACCCGAGGGTTGTCATGTGGCCAAGTCAGACGCTTCACATCCTGGCTTATTCCGTGGAAATCGATTTTTTCTCGTTCTTCAGCGCCGCATCGAGCGTGTGCCAGGCCAGCGTCGCGCACTTCACGCGCGCCGGATATTCGCGCACGCCGGCCAGCACGGCCAGCTTGCCGACCGCGGCCAGACTGGCCTGCTCGCCCTTGCCGGTGGTCATCTCATGGAACTGCTTGAACAACTCCTCGGCTTCCTGCTCGGTTTTGCCCTTGATGATTTCGGTCATCAGCGATACCGAAGCCGTGGAGATGGCGCATCCCGAGCCCTGGAAACTGGCATCCGCGATCACATCGCCGTCCATTTTCAGGAACAAGGTCAGGCGATCGCCGCACAGCGGATTAAAGCCTTCCACCTGCCGGTCCGCATTTTCAATGACACGGAAATTGCGCGGGTTTCTGTTGTGGTCAAAAATAACCTCTTGATAGAGGTCGCGTAAATCATCAAACATAGGTGTTCTCAGTTAAATTCGGTATATCAATCGGAATAAAACGCTTCTGAACTAACGAGGGCGCGAACAAGCTTCAGCCAAATACCTCGATCAGGGATTTTATCCCCTGCATCAAGACATCGATTTCTTCTTTGGTATTGTACATGGCAAATGAGGCTCTTGCCGTGGCCGGAACCTCGAAGAAATCCATCACCGGCATGGCACAATGGTGCCCGGCCCTGACCGCGATGCCCAGACTGTCCAGCATGGTGCCGATATCGTGCGGGTGGATTTTATCGAGCACAAAAGACAGGATCGCGCCTTTGTGTTCGGCCTCGCCGATAATGCGCAGCCCCTTGATCTGCCTGGCCTGTTCAGTGGCATAATCCAACAGCTCGGCCTCGTAAGCGGCAATGGCATCCATGCCGATTTCATTCAGATAGTCGATGGCGGCGCCGAGACCGATCACATCGGCAATGCTGGGCGTGCCGGCTTCGAACTTGTACGGCAACACATTGTATTCGGTTTCTTCAAAGGTAACCTTGCGTATCATGTCGCCGCCGCCCTGGTAAGGCGGCATGGCTTCCAGCAGCGCCTGTTTGCCGTACAGAACACCGATGCCGGACGGGCCGTACAGTTTATGGCCCGAGAAAGCGTAAAAGTCGCAATCGAGGTCCTGCACGTCCACCGGCATGTGCGGAATGGCCTGCGCGCCGTCCAGTAATACCGGAATGCCCCTGCCGTGCGCCGCGGCAATGATCTTCTTGACCGGATTGACCGTGCCCAGGGCATTGGACATGTGCACGATGGAAACCAGCTTGGTTTTTTCGTTCAGCAGTTTCTCAAATTCGTCGTAGATCAATTCGCCTTGATGGTTGATCGGCGCGACTTTCAATACCGCGCCGGTCTGCTGGCACAGCATTTGCCAGGGTACGATATTGGAGTGATGCTCCATGCCGCTGATCACGATTTCATCGCCGGCTTTGATATGGGTCCGGCCAAAGGTCTGGGCGACCAGGTTGATGGCTTCGGTCGTGCCTTTGACAAAAATAATCTCTTTGTCGCTGGCCGCATTGATAAATTCCTTGACCTTGATGCGCGCCGCTTCGAACTGATCGGTGGAACGCACGCTCAAGGTGTGCACGCCGCGGTGCACATTGGCGTAATCGTGGCGATACAGATGCGAGATGCTGTCGATCACCCTATTGGGCTTCTGGCATGTAGCGGCATTGTCCAGGTAAACCAAGGGCTTGTTGCGGATTTTCTGCTCCAGGATAGGAAAATCGGCCCGAATTTTTGCTACAGGGAAATTGGTCATAATATTAATGTTTCGAAAATTTACGCGTCGCTTAATCAGCAATGCCACATATTTAACTTAATCAACTGAATGCTGCTGTCTCTGCTTACAGCCATTCTTTCTTAACGCCTTCCTGAGGGAAGCGCGCCAATAACTGTTCCAGCAATCTATCGTGCAGGTCTTTGATTTTGACCTTATCGACCATCTCGTTGGCAAACGCGAAAGTCAGCATGTTACGGGCTGTTTCTTCATCGACGCAGCGCGATTGCAGATAAAAAATCGATTTTTCATCGAGCTGGCCTACCGTCACGCCATGGCCGCACTTGACGTCATCGGCATAGATTTCCAGCTGCGGCTTGGTGTCGATTTCGGCATCATCGGACAGCAGCAGATTACGGTTATTCATTTCAGAATCGGTATTCTGAGCATCCTGCGCTACAATCACGCGCCCTTGGAACACGCCGCGAGCCCTGTCATCGAGCACGCCTTTATAAACTTCGCGACTGCTGCCGCGCGGCTCCAGATGATTGATGCGTGTATGGTTATCGATGTGCTGGCGTTTGCCGCCCACGAACAAGCCATTCAGCTCACATTCGGACGCATGGTCGAGATCGGCATGGATATCGTTGCGCGCCAACAAGCTGCCAAAAGCAAAGTTATGGTGCCTGAAACGGGCATCACGCGCCTGTTTAACGTAGATGCCGCCGAAATGGTAGGCTTTATCGGACTCGCTTTGCTGTTTATACAAGGTCAGATCCGCGTTAGGCCCGACGAACACTTCGGTAACGGCTGCCGACAGATAAGCCTGGCCCAGGCCGACAAAGGTCTCTATGACTTGCGCTTCAGCCGAGTCATCGAGAATGATGACATGGCGCGTTGCGGCCAGCGTCTCGGCCTGCGTGACGACATGCAGCAACTGCACCGGCTTCGCCAATGCCTGTCCGGCCGGCACATGCACAAACAGCCCATCGGTAAACCAGGCGGTATTGAAGGCGATGAAACTGTTGTCTTCGCCCGCCACGGCACGACCCAGATACCGCTCCAGCAGCGCAGATTGCGCATTCAGCGCCTCGGGCATGCTCATCACCGAAACCGATTCCGGCAGACCGTCCAGCACTGACAGTTCAGCTGAAAAATGCCCGTCAACCAGCACGATCGACCAGGCGTCTTCCAGCTGATGCTGTCTCAGCCAGTCCGCGTCAACCGTACCCGCCGTTAAACCGGCAACCGGTTTGAATAGCTTTTTCTCGATCGCGGACACGTTCGTATAGCGCCAGTCCTCTTCGCGCAGCGAGGGGAAACCGTGCACTGAAAAACTGGCCAACGCCTCGCTTCTTAACTGCTGCAGCCAGGCCAACGACTGACCCGGCAAGGCTGGCGCTATGCTTTGATATTCAGCCGTATAACGGCTTGCTGTTGCCGTAGTCATTACGCAGCTCCGCCAGCAACCGCTCCCTGCGTTGCTTTATCTCCGGCATCCATGCGGTCGACCCAACTGTAACCTTTCTCTTCCAGCTCCAATGCCAGCTCGGGACCGCCGGATTTGACGATTTGCCCGTGCGCCAGTACATGCACGAAGTCCGGTTTGATGTAACTCAGCAAGCGCTGATAATGCGTCACCATGACAAACGAGCGGTCCGGCGAACGCAAGGAGTTGACGCCGTCTGCGACGATTCTCAGCGCGTCGATGTCCAGACCCGAATCGGTTTCATCGAGGATGCACAATTTAGGCTCCAGTATCGCCATCTGCAGGATCTCGTTGCGTTTCTTTTCACCGCCCGAGAAGCCTTCGTTGACGGCGCGGTACAGAAACCGTTCATCCATTTCCAGCAGGCGCACCTTGTCCTTGACCAGGGTCAGAAAATCCATCGCGTCGACTTCCGGCTGGCCGTGATGCTTGCGGATGGCGTTCAGCGCCGCTTTCAGCAAGTAAATATTGCTGACGCCCGGGATTTCGACCGGATATTGGAAAGCCAGAAACACACCTTCGCGCGCGCGGATTTCTGGCGCCATGTCCACCAGATTCTTGTTCTGATACGTGATGGAGCCTTCCGTCACGGTGTAGCCGCTCTTGCCTGACAATACATGCGATAACGTGCTTTTGCCGGAGCCGTTCGGCCCCATGATGGCATGAATCTCGCCGGCATTGATCTGCAGATTGATGCCTTTAAGAATGGGCTTGTCGCCTACGTTGACGTGAAGATTTTCTATGCTGAGCATATTTGTTTTACCTAACTATAAAAATTATTTGAATGGTTTACGCCAAAGCTATGCAAATCATTGATTCGCGCTGATTACGCATACAATAAGCGCCCTTTCGGTTCCGGAATAGAACGCCCTAACTCCCTGGCCGTTTCTATCCATTCATTGATCACTTGTTCAGCATTCCGGACGGCCTCTTGGTAACTATTGCCGTCCGCCATACAGCCCGGCAATTCAGGAACCTCAACAAGATAAGACTGATCTTGCTCACTCCAGTAGATAATCATTTCGTACTTACTGGTCATATTCCAATCCCAAATGATAATTCACAATAATTTGCCTCACTTGTTTGACCTGATAGGCTTTCGCCATTGCGCCTCTAGGTTGTAAATTCAGAATTTCAGCAATACCGTCACGAGTAAATATATGATGATCGCCGTGTATCCTGACATCAAACTGTAACCGTTGCAGCAACTGCGTAAGTTCCAAAAACGAGATATTATTATCGGAACGTCCGTTCAATATCCTGGTGAGTAATTTATCGTATTTACCCACTAGCCAACCGAGCCTTCCAGACTCAACCCCAGCAAAGCTTGCGCCTCAACCGCAAACTCCATCGGCAGTTCCTTGAACACTTCCTTACAAAAACCGTTCACGATCATGGACACGGCGTCTTCCGCCGATAGGCCGCGCTGCTGACAGAAGAACAGCTGATCTTCGCTGATCTTGGACGTCGTCGCTTCATGCTCGACCTGCGCCGAAGGCTGTTTGACCTCGACATACGGGAACGTATGCGCGCCGCATTTATCGCCGATCAGCAAGGAGTCGCACTGGGTGTAGTTGCGCGCGTTCTCGGCGCTTTTCAACACCTTGACCAGGCCGCGATAGGTATTCTGCGCGCGGCCTGCCGAAATGCCCTTCGAAACAATCGTGCTGCGGGTGTTTTTGCCGATATGGATCATCTTGGTGCCGGTATCGGCCTGCTGGAAATTATTGGTCAGCGCCACCGAGTAAAACTCGCCGACGGAATTGTCGCCGCTCAGAATGCAGCTCGGGTATTTCCAGGTGATCGCCGAACCGGTCTCCACCTGCGTCCAGGACACTTTGGCATTTTCTCCGCGGCAGTCGGCCCGCTTGGTGACGAAATTGTAGATGCCGCCTTTGCCTTCCTTGTCGCCCGGATACCAGTTCTGCACGGTGGAATATTTAATCGTCGCGTCCTTCAAGGCGACCAGCTCGACCACGGCCGCATGCAGCTGGTTTTCGTCGCGCATGGGCGCCGTACAGCCTTCCAGATAGCTGACATGGCTGCCTTCGTCGGCAATGATCAGCGTTCTTTCAAACTGCCCGGTATTGGCGGCATTGATGCGGAAATAGGTCGACAATTCCATCGGGCAGCGCACGCCTTTCGGAATGTAGACGAATGAGCCGTCGGTAAACACGGCCGCATTGAGCGCGGCAAAGAAATTGTCGGTATGCGGCACGACCGAGCCCAGATATTGCTGGACCAGTTCCGGATAGTCGCGCAAGGCTTCCGAAATCGGACAAAAAATAATACCGGCCTCTTTCAACTTGCCCTTAAACGTCGTCGCCACCGATACGCTGTCAAACACCGCATCGACCGCCACACCGGCCAGCCGTTCCTGTTCGTCCAGCGGAATGCCCAGCTTTTTGTAGGCTTCCAGCACTTGCGGATCGACTTCGTCCAGGCTTTTCGGACCGTCTTCCTTGCGTTTGGGCGCCGAATAGTAGCTGATCGACTGATAGTCAACCGGCTCAAACTTGACGAACGCCCAGGTCGGCGACTGCATGGTCTGCCAGTGGCGAAACGCTTTCAGCCGATATTCGAGCATAAACTCGGGCTCGTTCTTGACCTTGGACAGCTTATGAATAACGTCTTCATTCAATCCGGGCGGAAACGTGGTGGCTTCCAGTTCGGTCACAAAGCCCTGCTTGTATTCACGACTGATCAGGTTCTCGATTTCTTTCGCACTTGTTGACATAAACAACTCTAATTTAACGATATAAACTGGCAACCGGAATAAAAACCTCTTCCGGCACGACGGCAGGTCTAATCATATCCGCCAGAGTCACGGACTCCAGGGCGTTATGAATCGTCCGGTTAATCAAGCTCCAATTACCGCGAATATCGCAGCCCGAAGCCTGTTCACAGCCCTGATGGGAAATACTGCATTCGGTCAGCGCAATCGGCCCTTCCAAAGCGCTGATAACCGTCGCCACACTGATTTTCTCAGGCACCCGGGCTAATGCATAACCGCCCTTGGCGCCGCGCGTGGATATCAGCACCCCCGCTTTCACCAGCGACTTCAGGATTTTGCTGACCGTAGGCAAAGCTATTCCTGTGGCTGCCGCTATTTCCATGGCCGCATGCACATGCGTTTCATCCTTCGCCATAAAACTCAGAATGACCGTTGCATAATCAGTTAATTTGCTCAACCGTAACATACCTACCTCTTTAATTGAGGACCATTTTAGTCCTATTTAATTCCGTAGTAAAGAACTTGGTTATTACTAAAACGAAAATCTTGCATCAGCGACTGTTCCAATATCGGCTTTCGCGCCCCCGCATGGTTTGCACGGCCAGCGAATCGGTTTCGGCATCGACAAAAATCGCGCCTTGCTCGGCAATGTTCAGCCATTGCGCATTGACAGCCTGATAGCGCTGCAACACGGACTGATGAGGAAATCCAAACTGATTGCGGTAGCCGGCCGGAATCAGCACATAATCAGGCTGAACGTTTTGCAGAAACGGCCGGGTCGATGAAGTTTTGCTGCCATGATGAGGCGCAATCAGCACATCCGCCTTCAGTTGCCCGCCATAAGCCTCGACCAGCCAGGTTTCGGCCGAAGCCTCTATATCGCCGACCAATAACACAACCCCTTTTTCAGACTGAATTTTTAACACACAGGAATTGTCGTTTTCCGAAACAAAACCCGACGGGGCTGGCGACAACATTGTGAACATCACGCCATCCCAACGCCATGACTGCCCTGCCATGCAAGCGACCGGCGCATGACTGCTCAGCTGTTGCGGCACGCTGGTAAGCACCTGCCCGGTCTCGATGCCTTTCATCAATGATTCAGCGCCGCCGATATGGTCGTTGTCGCCATGACTGATGATCAGACTGTCAATCTTGTCGATGCCCTGCTTACGCAAAAAAGGCAGCACCACGCTACGGCCCATATCGCTTTGCTGGGAAAATTTCGCGCCAGTGTCGTACACAAGCACATGACCGGATGTTTGCACGACCGCCGACAAGCCTTGGCCGACGTCCAGCAAGGTCATCCTGAAGCCGCCCGGCTCAGGCCGGTTCGGTTCCGTAAAGGCCAGCGGCAAAAACATCACCAGCCCCAGCCAGCGAGCCGGCATGCCGACAGGTGCCAGCATGATCAAGATGCCCGGTATGGCGAAACATAATGCCCAGCCCGGAGGCTGCGCATGATTTATCACGGATAACGGCGTGTCCGCCAGCGCACTCAATAGCCACCACAACCCCTGCAGCACGAAATCGACGAGAACAAACAGATTCCCGGCCAGGGCCGGCGAGACCCACATCACCAGCACCGACAGCAATGATAACGGCACAACCAGAAAACTGACAACAGGCACCGCAATAAGATTAGCCAACGGAGCAATCAATGAAACTTGCTGGAAAAAGAACAGCAACAATGGCGACAAGGCTATGGTCGTGGCCCAATTGATCTTCAGGGTTCCTTCAAGATAGCCGGGCTTGCCAAAGCGTCCGGCAACGGCATAAACAATCACCGCCACCGCCAGAAAAGAAAGCCAGAATCCTGCCGACAGGACCGCCAAAGGGTCCAGTAACAGCACCGCGAACATGGCAGTAGCCAAGGTATGAAAGGAACGGGTATTACGCTGCAGAATAATGGCGACCATGACAACAGCCAGCATAATGACCGAGCGTTGCGTCGGAATGGAAAAACCGGCCAATGCCGAATACAGGATGGCGACGGCTAACGCCGATAATGCAGCAACTTTTTGAGGAGACCAGGTCAACAGCCCTGTCCATGCCCACAATCTGAGTACGGCAAAATAGACCAGTCCGGCGACCAATCCGATATGCGCCCCGGAAATCACCATCAGGTGAAGCGTGCCGGTTTTACGAAAAACCTCCCATTGTTCCTGACGGATTTCATTGCCGTCACCAATCGTAATTGCTTTTACAAGCGGAAGGCTCTTGCCATCGCCCAGCAATTGCGACAACTGATCGGCTATACGCTGCCGCCCCGCCGAAATACTGTACCAGGCCGGATCATCCGACAGCATGACAGGCGCCGGATGATTGCGCACATAGCCTGTCGCCCCGATACCTTCCGTGAACAGCCAGCGTTCATAGTCGAATCCGCCGGGATTCATATTACCGTGCGGCCGCTTCAATTTGACGGTAACCGACCACTGCTGACCCGCCCTGACCTCATGCTTGGGATAATACCAGCTTAACCGTATTTTCGAAGGCAGGCCTCCACCGGATTCAGAAACAACCAAATCAAAGCGTACACGCTTTTCGTCCTGTTCCGGCAAACCGACCACAACGCCTTTGACTGGGATATTGATCCCTTCCAGCGACTCGGGCGGCCTGTCCGTCAGTCTGTTCATTGCGAACAGGATCGCCCACAACGCGCCCAATAGAAAAAACAACACCCGCCATAACCGCAACCCGGCCACCAAACCGGCAATGAGGCCGCCCGCCATCAGCCATTCGCCGGCAGGCAATGCCGGCAACTGCTGAGCCAGCAGAGCTCCAGCTAAAAATAACAGTGTAAAAACCAGCATTCGACTTCCGGTATTTTGAGGTCAACAAAAACCTGATAGACTTAGGTGATTAAGTGACTTTTGATATAACCACAATGCCTAAAAAACTGATACAAAAATACCTGCCCAAATCTGAAGCGATTAAAAACCACAAGAATCTTCAGTTTCTCGGCGACAAACTGCATGACCCCAATCTCTGGCATTTAAATCGCCGATCAGTCTCCATGGCCGCCGCCGTAGGTCTTTTTGTAGCCTGGATTCCAACACCTGGACAAATGGCGATTGCAGCCGTGCTGGCGCTGTATCTCAGATCCAACCTGCCTATTTCCGTCGCCCTGGTCTGGATAACCAACCCTCTGACCATGCCCCCGATGTTTTATTTTGCCTATTTGGTTGGGCTTCGGGCGCTAAATCAGCCTTTACCCAGCGAAGGCTTTGAGTTTTCGATGGATAGCGTCATGTCGGGGCTCAGTCAGGCCTGGGAACCTTTTCTTCTGGGCTGCCTGATGATCGGCATTATTACTTCCGTCGTCGGCTATTTCGGCGTCAAGGAATTATGGCGCCATCATGTCGCCAAGAAATGGGCCGCAAGAAAGGCAAGATAAAACGCGAGCGCCAGGGTTAAACAGCATGCGCTGTTTAACCCTGGCGGGGACTCACCCGACAATCACTCCGTCTTCCATATGCAGCACCTTGCCCATCCTTGACGCCAGATCATGATCGTGCGTCACCACCAGAAAACTGACATTCAGCTCCTGATTCAGCTCCAGCATTAACTGGTAAACCTGGTCAGCCGTTTTACTGTCCAGGTTACCGGTCGGCTCGTCGGCCAAAACGCATTTGGGATTATTGATCAGCGCCCTGGCTATGGCCGCGCGCTGCCTTTCTCCGCCTGACAACTCGCCCGGCTTGTGTTCGATACGATGTCCCAGCCCCACCCGCTGCAATAAATCTATGGCACGGATACGCGCCTGTTTTACCGAAAGACCGGCAATCAGCAATGGCATCGCCGTATTCTCCAACACGGTAAATTCACCCAGTAAATGATGCGATTGATAGATAAAGCCCAGGGAACTGTTTCTTAACCTGGCCAGTCTCGTTGCGCTGACTTTATTCAAATTGACATTATCCAGCACCACTTCTCCGCCGCTGGATTTTTCCAGTCCGCCCAGCAAATGCAGCAACGTGCTTTTGCCCGACCCCGAGGCGCCCATAATGGCGACGCGCTCGCCGATCCCGATCGTTAAATTAACGCCCTTGAGGACCTCAACGTCCAGCCCGCCCTGATTATAACGCTTGGTTAATTGCCGGCATTCCAGAATGCTAGATTTATTCATATCTCAGAACTTCCGCTGGATTTACTTTGGACGCCTGCCAGGCAGGATAAATTGTCGCGGCCAGCGACAGAAAGAAGGCCATGCCCGCGATCGCATAAACATCCGACCATACGAGCTTGGAAGGCAGTTGACTGATGTAGTAGACATCGGCCGCCATGAACTGAACCTGAAATAATTTCTCAATCGCCGGCACGATGGTTTCGACATTTAACGCCAGCACGATGCCGCCCATGGTACCCAGAAGCGTACCTACAGCGCCAATGACAGTGCCTAACACCATAAAAATACCCATGACCGAACGTGCCGTCAGTCCCTGGGTTTTCAGGATAGCGATATCGCCGCGCTTGTCCGTGACCACCATGACTAGCGTCGAAACGATATTAAAGGCCGCCACGGCCACTATCAGCAGCAGGATAATGAACATGACCCGTTTTTCAGTCTGAATCGCGCGGAAGAAGTTGCTGTGCGCCAGCGTCCAGTCACTGACCCGGTATTCATGAGAAAAATCGGCCGCCATAGCATGCGTGATCCGCGGCGCATTAAACAGATCATCCAACTTGATCCTGAGCCCCGAAACGGCGTCCCCCAATCGGAATAATTTAGCCGCATCATCGATATGAATGATGGCCATATTACGATCATATTCATACATGCCGACCTGGAAAATACCGATCACGGTAAAACGCCGCATCCGGGGCATGATACCGGCGGGTGTCGAATTGACCTGCGGACTGATGACAGTGACCTTGTCTCCGACGATAACGCCCAGGTGACCCGCCAGCTCCGCGCCCAGGACAATGCCGAATTCACCGGGAACCAACTGGGACAGCCGCCCTACTTGCATTTTGTTAACGACATCCGAAACAGCGGACTCGTATTCAGGCAGAATTCCGCTCAGCAAGGTACCGCTGACGCGTCTGCCGGCATTAATCATGACCTGTCCGTCGATGAAAGGAGCAGCCGCCTCTACATGCGGATAGTCTTTGACGCGCGGATGCAACTCCCGCCAATTATTCAACTGGCCCTGGTTGCCGGTAATCGTGGCATGCGATGTCATGCCGAGAATCCGCTCGCGCAACTCGGCTTCAAAACCGTTCATGACCGACAGGACCGTAATCAGCGCCGTGACCCCCAGGGCTATCCCCAGAACCGAAGTTAAAGTAATGAAAGAAATGAACTGCGTACGGCGTTTAGCTCGCGTATAACGCAAGCCAATATAAAAAATAAGAGGCTTAAACATGAAGTCTGTAAGTTAGGGGAATCAGGATTTTCTGCAGGCAGAACAGTAGCCATATAAATAAAGGCTGTGATCGGTTAACTCATAACCGAGTTTTTCCGCGATTTCTCGCTGCCGCGCTTCAATGAGCTCATCGGTGAATTCATCCACTTTGCCGCATTTCATGCAGAGAATGTGATCATGGTGATCACCTTTAGCCAGTTCAAAAACAGAGTTCCCTCCCTCAAAGTGATGCCGCGTTACCAGTCCCGCTGCTTCAAATTGGGTCAGAACCCGATAAACCGTGGCCAAACCGATATCCTCATCCTCGCTCAACAGGATTTTATAAACCTTTTCAGCCGTTAAATGATGCTCATCAATCTGGTTTTCTAAAATTTGCAGAATCTTGACCCGAGGCAACGTGACCTTCAGTCCTGCATTCTTTAAATCTTGCGTTTCCAACATAAATCTCCGCTTTTGCCGATTAACTGTCGGCTATCTATAGGGTATCGCACATTGTAGCTTTTTTTTAGCATGAAGCGCATGACTGTTTAATAGGATAATCGCTTAACATCGGGTATGATTTTATCTTTTTTCAAACTATTCCGTCGCCTCAAATGGGAAAGCCGCTTTTTTCTTTGACTTTGCTGGCAAGCCTGACGCTTGCCTCATGCTCCACCATTCTCAATAATTTACCCGGCGTCTACAGCATAGACATTCAGCAAGGCAACATGATCGATCAGTCCATGATCGATCAGATCCGCCCCAACATGAACAAGCGCCAGGTGCTGTATATCATGGGCTCCCCCATGCTGACGGATGCTTTTCACCCAAACCGCTGGGACTACCTTTACTCCAATCAACCCGGCGGCGAACCCAGAATGCAGAAAAAAGTCTCGCTGTTCTTCGACGGTGATCGAGTCATCGGCATTCAAGGCGATTTTAAACCCAGCGCCTTGCCCGTGATCAAAGAATCGGAAGAAACAACGGTGGATTTGCCGCCGCGGGATCTCGAAAAAACCATGTGGGAAAAAATCACCAACCTGTTCGGCATCGATGACATTGATCGTTCGACTGAATCCGATCGCTTGACGGAACCTGGCCCGGCAACTTCGGAACCCACGATAAACTATCCCGACGACTCGATGCCTCGCTGAATTAAGTCCGCCCTGCATCTCCCCACACTAATGGCGCTGCAAATTTTAACCTCTTGCCGCCCTTCGCCGCCTCGCATCCTTGGGATCAATCAGCAAAGGCCGATAAATTTCTATTCTATCGGCCTGCTTTAACACCTGATCCATCCCGCAGACGTTGCCAAAAATACCGACTTTGTTGCTCCCGGACAGATCAATTTCCGGAAACCGGGCCAACACTCCGGAAGCTTTTATCGCCTGCTCGACGGACGAGCATTCAGGCAGTTTAAGCACCAAAATCACTTGCTCTTCCGGCTTGGCATAGGCAACTTCGATATCAATCAGCACATCAGCCATAGATTTCCTTGGCCCGCTGAGTAAAAGAACTGACCATGGTGTTGCATATCTGGTTAAATACCGCGCCAAATGCCAGATTCGCCAGTACGCCCGGCATCTCGAATTCCAGATTCAGGGAAATTTTGCTGGCATCCTCGCGCAACGGCATGAAATCCCATGTTCCTTCCAGATAGGAAAAAGGCCCTTCCAACAAGGACACCGTAATCCTGCCGCCTTCATCAATTTTATTTCTTGTCGAAAAGGATTTTTTGAATCCGCCTTTGGAAATCACCAGCTCCGCTTCAACCATATCGTCTTCACGCTTGAGGATTCGACTGCCGCTGCACCACGGCAAAAAGCGCGGATAGGCTTCGATATCATTGACCAGATCGAACATCTGCTGGGCGGAAAACTTCACCAATGCGCTTTTTTCTACAACGGTCATTCAGATAACCCCAACCACATTCAGAAAAACCAAAAAAACAGCCGCGGGAGAAACGTAACAGACTAAAAATTTCCATACCTGATAACCCTGTGTGCCAGGTATTTGCAGTTCTTGCTCGCTGTGTTGCTGTTTCATGATCCATCCGGCAAACACCGCGACCAAAAAACCGCCGATAGGCAATAATAGATTGGCCGTCAGATAGTCCATTAATTGAAAAATATTTCTGCCGAAAATCGTAAAATCAGACCATAAATTAAATGAAAACACGGTCCCTAAACCCAACAGCCATGTCACCAAGCCTGCCCAGATACAGGCCTGTTCCCTGTCTAAATCCCTATTCTCCACCAGCCACGTAACAGCCGGCTCAATCAGGGAAATGGACGACGTCAAAGCCGCGAACACCAACATCACAAAAAAAAGAATACCGAACAGCCAGCCGCCGCTCATATTGCCGAAAGCGATCGGCAACGTTTGGAAAATAAGGCCGGGGCCGGAACCCGCTTCCAATCCGTTAGCGAAAACGATAGGGAAAATGGCAATGCCGGCCAATAAGGCCACAATCGTATCGGAACCGGCAATTAAAAACACCGTTTTCGTAATAGACACATCCTTGGGCAAATAAGATCCATATACCATTATGGCTCCCATGCCCAGGCTCAGAGTGAAAAACGCGTGACCCATCGCGGTCAACACGGAATCGCCGGTAATCTTGCTAAAATCCGGACTAAACAAAAATTCAAGACCTTGTTCATAAGCGCCCGTCGTCATGGCATAGCCGACCAGCAAAATCATCAGCACAAACAGCCCCGGCATTAAAAATTGCACGGCTTTTTCCAATCCGCTCCTGACGCCGCGCGCCACAATCAGCATCGTGGCCAGCATAAACAAAGTATGCCAGAAGATCAGTTGCGCGGGACTGGCGACGAAACCGTCAAAAAGCGCTTTTATTTCGGTCGCGCCCGTACCTGAAAAACTGCCGGTAAACGCTTTCAGGACATAAGCCGATGCCCAGCCGGCGATAACGCTGTAATAAGAAAGAATCAGGAAACCGGCGATAACGCCCATCCAGCCCACATAGTGCCAATTGGTATCCGCCTCAGCCTCGGCGGCCAGCGTTTCCATGGTGTTGATAGGGCTCTGCCTGCCCCGGCGCCCGAGCATCGTTTCCGCAATCATAATAGGGATACCGATGAAGGCTATGCACAGTAAATAAACGAGAACAAATGCTCCGCCGCCGTTTTCGCCTGTGATATAAGGGAACTTCCAGATATTCCCCAGGCCAACCGCCGAACCCGTGGCTGCAAGGATAAATGCCAAGCGTGATGACCATTCACCATGAATCGATTTTTTTGTATCCGTCATTTGAGTGCCTGTTATCTCTATTAAAAAACTCAATTTTTTCAGTAAATCGAGTAAAATAGCAAAATTATACCCTTCCGTCAGTCTAAAAATCTCAACCAGCACACTATGGCCGATAAAAAGTCCAAGAAAAATAAGAAGCAGCAAAACAACACAATTGCCCAGAATCGCCAGGCCACTCATGAATATTTTATTGAGGAGCGGTTTGAGGCCGGTCTTGTTTTGGAAGGCTGGGAAGTAAAAAGTCTGCGCGACGGTCGCGTACAACTGAAAGAAAGCTATGTCACATTAAAGCGCGGCGAAGCCTGGCTGTTCGGCGCGCATATTTCCGCCCTGAACTCGGCATCGACCCATGTCAAACCGGAAGCCATCCGTTCAAGAAAGCTGTTATTGAACCGTCATGAACTCAACAAGCTGATCGGCGCCGTGGAACGTAAGGGTTACACGATCATCCCGCTGTCCATGTACTGGAAAAAGGGCCGCGCCAAACTGGAAATCGGCCTGGCCAAAGGCAAACAACTGCACGATAAACGCGCCTCTTCAAAGGACCGCGACTGGCAGCGGGAAAAAGCACGCATTATGAAGCACGCCTGAGGTAACAATGTCCACACACCCTGATCTCCTGTCGACGGCCAACAGCCTGCTGGTCGTTGTCGACCTGCAAGCCAAATTATCGGCCGCCATGCCTGAACCGGATGCGGAACTGATGACCGCTAATGCCGGCAAACTGATTGAAGCCGCTGGCCGGCTGAACATTCCCGTACTGGTCACCGAGCAATATCCCAAAGGCTTGGGCCCGACCCATGCGTCCGTCGTGGAAAAACTGCCCGAAACCGCACAGGTCTTCGAAAAAACCGGCTTCTCCTGCTGCGCCGCCAACGGCTTTAACCAGGCACTGCGGGACAGCCAGCGCCAGCAAATCATACTGGTTGGCCAGGAGACCCATGTCTGCGTTCTGCAGACCGCCCTTGAACTGCTGCACCAAGGCTATCAGGTCCATGTAGCCGCCGATGGTGTCTGTTCCCGCAAAGCCGAGCACAAGCTCTACGCCTTGCAGCGCATGCAACAGCACGGCGCCGCGATTACCAATTACGAATCGGTCCTGTTCGAATGGCTTAGAGACGCCGCGCACCCCGATTTCAAAAGCCTGTCAGGCCTTCTTCGTTAACTAAATAAATATTGACCATGTCACTGACTACATTTATTGAAAAAATCACCAGCAACAGCCCCGTCAGTTTTGACGAAACCATCGCCGTCATTACCGAAAACTACCATTACCAACCGACGGAATTCAGCAACGGCCAGAATGGCGACGCCTTAACCAATGCCGCCGGCACCAACGAAGGCTCCTGCAAGATTTTCGCCTTCGCCCGGCTTCACGGGCTTGACCAGCAGCAGACGCTGAACCTGTTCGGTGACTACTACCGTGTTGATGTTCTGAACGACCCTGACGGCACAGGACATCAAAACATCAGAAATTTCATGAAATACGGCTGGGACGGCATTAGTTTCAATGGCGAAGCGCTGACCGCGAAATAACACTTGCCTGGCAATCGGCGATAACCCTCTCCGCTGTTTTGCGGATTGACAGCAATGCTGTCAATCCCTATAGTAAAAATTTCCTACTATCGAAAAAATAGCCATGCCGACACTAACGATACGCAATTTGCCCGAAAACGTCCATGCGGCATTACGCATTCGCGCTGCCCAAGACGGACTGAGCGTGGAAGCCGAAGTGCGCAATATTCTGACCGAAGTTTGCCTGAACACTAAAAAACCTGTCACCAGCCTGCAACAATTGGTTGACAAGCTTTATCACGGAAAAAAGCCGGATAATGTCGTTGAGCAATTGATTCAGGACCGAAGAAAGGCAGCGGAAAGAGAATGATTGTACTCGATGCTTCGGCATTGTTAGCCTTCCTGTTCCGTGAAACAGGACACGAGATGGTAGAACAGTATATTGAAGGCTCCTGCATTTCCACCGTGAACTTAAGCGAAGTGGCGGGCAGATTGATTCGTGACGGCATTGATGCCGCACCGCTAATGGAGCAAATAAAGGAAACTTCAATAGAAATCATCCCATTTACTCAAGCCCATGCCCTGCATGCGGCTAACTTTATTCCCCGAACCCGGCGCTACGGACTATCGCTAGGCGACCGGGCTTGCCTGGGATTGGCGCGCGAACAGCGCCTGCCCGCTTTAACCGCGGATATTGCCTGGTCCGACTTGACGAATATTGATGTTGAAATCATTCAAATACACTAAACAGACACGCTATTTGAAACAACCCAAGACCAACATTAGCAAAGATCATCGGCCTTAATCGCATCATGAATATCGACTTTCTGATCATCGGCCAGGGACTGGCCGGCAGCCTGCTCGCCTGGGAACTGATACAGCGCGGCCGCACAGTCGTCATTATCGATAACGGCCGGGAGAATGCCTCACAGGTGGCCGCGGGACTCATCAATCCCGTTACTGGCCTGCGCTTCGTAAAATCCGCCGATGTCGACAGCTTATTGCCGGCAGCGAAACAGTATTACTCGAATTTATCCGATTTTTTTCATCAGCCTTTTTATATTGAAAAGGCCATGCTGCGGCTTTTTCGTAATGAAGCCGAGTTAAATCACGGGCGGAAGCGGCTTGACGATCCCGAGTATGAGAATTACTTAGGCGCCATCACAACATCCGACAACGCCATATCCTCTCTGAAAACGCCTTTCGGTTTTATAGAGCAAAAACAGACCGGTTATTTATTGACCCGACCGTTATTGCGTTGCCTGAAAGAGTTTTTTATCGCCAGCGACTGTTACAGATTGGCGGAATTCGATGACCACGATATTCAACTCGAACCGTCCTTGCGCTGGCAGGATATTTCGGCCAGACAAATCATCTTCTGTACCGGTTATCACGCAAGCCGGGGCCCCTGGTTTTCCTGGCTGCCCTTTCAACCGGCAAAAGGCGAGATACTAACGCTGTCGCATACCGGCCAACTGCCCGCTAAGATCCTTAATTACGGCAACTGGCTGATCCCGCTCAATGACAGCCAGATCCGTACCGGCGCCACCTTCGAACGCGACTCTTTAAACACCGACATCACCGATACGGCCCGAAACGCTTTATTGGCCGCACTGCAACAACTGGCCCCCGTGCTTAAAACCACGTTAATCAATCAGCAAGCCGGCATCCGGCCTTGCACCAGAGACCGCTATCCGTTTATCGGCCATCATCCCCGGCATCCGCGCATCGCCATTTTCAATGGTTTCGGCGCCAAAGGCAGCTTACAGATTCCCTGGTACAGCCAGCGCTTTGCCGATTACCTGCTGAATAACACGCCCCTGCCCTTATCCTGCGACATCCAACGCTATCATGAAACGCATTTCCCTGGTTAAAGAAGCCCATAATCTTATTAAAGACAAACTCCAGCCCGGCGATATCGCCATTGACGCAACGGTAGGCAACGGCCACGACACCTTGTTTTTGCTTGAACACATAACGCCGACCGGCCGGGTTTACGGTTTCGACATTCAACAGGCGGCGCTGGATTGTGCCCGGGCAAGATGCGAGCAATTCAGTCGTCCCGACTGCCTGACATTAATTCATGCCAGTCATGCGCGCATGACTGAAAAAATCCCCGGCCAACAGCATGGAAAAATCAGCGTCATTATGTTCAACCTGGGCTATCTGCCGGGCGGCGACAAGAGCATTATCACCCAAACCGATTCGACATTACAGGCCTTGCACGGCGCGAGCAGGCTATTGGCGCCCGGAGGGCTTATCACGATCCTCGCCTATCCGGGCCATGCGGGCGGCGACCGGGAAACCGAACAGGTCGAGCACTGGTGCGGGCAACTGGGTAAACAGGCGTTCAAAGTCGATACGATTTACGGCGCGGAACACAAGGACTCGGCCCCAAGGCTTTTTGCCGTCCGCAAGACGTAATAAAACCCGCTTATCGGTATGGCAAAGCTACGGCTCGAATTTTATCGCTATGCCGCGCACTCTATTTAACGGGACTGCACGGTAACTGCGGGAAGCGCCATTGATGGCCGAATCGATGGGCACATGCACCTGGCTATGTTGGAAGGCTGGCCCGATGACTATCGCATCCGCCCCCATTTCCCTGGCCTTCTCCACCAGAGCATCATTGGCATGATCGCCCGCGCTAACCTCAAGTTCCGCTATTTGCCGGTACTTGCGATCGCGCGGCCAAGTATCCAAAACCTCGACGTTAGCCGTCGGCTCGAACGTATCCCTGGTATATCGCACCTCCTGCACTGTGGGAGGGCCGCAAGCCGCCAGTAAAAAAAACACAACCAACAGGACTGATGCATACTTCATGGCCAGGCCTCCATAGAGTGTCTGGCTGAAACTACACCCTTTTCCCGCCTGACGCCATAGGCACAAACACTGACCGCGAGCCATGCAAACAACGCAAGCCCGGACGCGTATCCAGAGACCCGGACCTGAAACATACGCGAAATCAAAACAACGGCGAGACAATCTGTTATCATTGCGGTCTTTTTTTATCTTTATCCAGCATCAACTTTAAGGACAGAAAATGTCAGAATTCAATAATGTATCGGTTGTTAAAAAAGCCAATGTCTACTTCGGCGGCAATGTCAGCAGCCGTACCATTCGTTTTGCCGACGGCTCGACAAAGACCCTGGGCTTCATACTGCCGGGCGAATACACGTTTAATACCGCCGACAAGGAAGTGATGGAAATCCTTGATGGTGATCTGGATGTACTGCTGCCCGGAACCGATGAATGGCAAACCGTTAAAGGCGGTCAATCATTCGATGTGCCGGCTAACGCGCAATTCAGCATAAAGGTTAAAACACCCACTGACTACTGCTGTGCGTATATAAAATAGCGATATGGAAAAAGTCGCCATCTTTGTCGATGTGCAGAATATCTATTACACCGTCAAGCAAAGCTATCAGCGCCATTTCGACTACCATGCATTCTGGAATCGCGCCACGGCCGACAGAGACGTGGTTGCAGCGTTCGCTTATGCCATAGACAAAGGCGACAGCAAACAGCAGGGGTTTCAGCAAATACTCAGAAATATCGGTTTTGAAGTCAAACTGAAACCCTACATTCAGCGCAGCGACGGTTCAGCCAAAGGTGACTGGGACGTTGGCATTACGCTCGATGTCATCGAATATGCGCCCAAAGTCGATGTCATCATTTTATTATCGGGCGATGGTGACTTTGACCTGCTGCTCAATAAAGTCCGCGGCAGTTATCGGGTAACCACGGAAGTCTATGGCGTGCCGGCACTGACGGCGCCATCGCTGATTTACTCGGCCGACCGCTTTATAGCCATTAATGACAAACTGCTGTTGTAAACAAGCAGTCGCTCGATAAAAAGCGGGCGGCCGGTCACCCTACTCTTTAGTCCATACACATTCTCGGAACAAAATCTTGATCTCTACAGCTAACATCACCATGCAGTTCGGGGCCAAACCCCTGTTTGAAAATATTTCCATCAAGTTCGGCGACGGCAACCGCTACGGCCTGATCGGCGCCAACGGCTGCGGCAAATCCACCTTCATGAAAATATTGAGCGGCGAACTGGAACCCAGCTCCGGCACCGTCTCGATCACGCCCAACGAACGGGTGGGCAATCTGCGCCAGGATCAATTCGCGTTCGAGGAATTCAGCGTCATCGACACCGTCATCATGGGCCATAAAGAGCTCTGGCGCGTCAAACAGGAACGTGACCGCATCTATTCGCTGCCGGAAATGTCCGAGGAAGAAGGCATGCAGGTCGCCGAACTGGAAGTCGAGTTTGCCGAAATGGACGGCTACAGCGCCGAGGCCAGGGCCGGCGAATTGCTGCTCGGACTCGACATCCCGCTGGAACAGCATTACGGCCTCATGAGCGCCGTCGCGCCGGGCTGGAAACTGCGCGTCCTGCTGGCCCAGGCCCTGTTTGCCAATCCCGACATCATGCTGCTTGATGAACCGACCAACAACCTCGACATCAACACGATCCGCTGGCTGGAAGGCGTGTTGAACGAGCGCGACTGCACCATGATCATCATCTCCCATGACCGCCATTTCCTGAACAGCGTCTGTACGCACATGGCTGATCTCGATTACGGCGAACTGCGCCTTTACCCCGGCAACTACGACGAATACATGACTGCCGTGACCCAGGTGCGCGAGCGCCTGCTGGCCGACAACGCCAAGAAAAAAGCCCAGATTGCCGAACTGCAAACCTTCGTCAGTCGTTTTTCGGCTAACGCCTCGAAAGCCAAGCAGGCCACCTCGCGCGCCCGGCAGCTTGAGAAAATCAAGCTGGACGAAGTCAAGCCGTCGAGCCGGGTCAATCCGTTTATCCGTTTCGACCAGACCAAGAAACTGCACCGCCTGGCACTGGAAGTCGAAAACCTGAGCAAGGGCTATGGCGAACAACCGCTGTTCAAAAACCTGAATCTGATGGTCGCCGCCGGCGAACGCGTGGCCGTCATCGGTCCTAACGGCATCGGTAAATCGACTCTGCTGCGCACGCTGGTCGGCGACCTGACGCCCGACACGGGCGAAGTCAAATGGGCGGAAAACGCCGAGGTCGGCTACTTTGCCCAGGACCATGCCGACGATTTCGCAGAGGACATGGGCCTGATCGACTGGATGGGCCAGTGGCGCAAGGAAACCGACGACGACCAGACCATACGCGGCACACTGGGCCGCCTGCTGTTCTCTCAGGACGAAATCAAGAAATCGGTCAAAGTCATTTCCGGCGGCGAGCAGGGCCGCATGCTGTTCGGCAAGCTGATCCTGCAGAAAAACAACATCATGGTCATGGACGAACCGACCAACCATCTTGACATGGAATCGATCGAATCGCTGAACCTGGCCCTGGAGAATTATCCCGGCACGCTGATCTTCGTCAGCCACGACCGCGAGTTCGTCTCCTCCCTGGCGACACGCATTATCGAACTGACGCCGAACGGCATCGTCGATTTCAACGGCAATTATGAAGATTATCTAAACAGTCAGACTGTTTAAAAACTCGGAGCAGGACAGCAAAAGCGGTTCTGCTCCGGTTAACCGAGGCGGCGCAAGCAGTTCCAATGCGGGGATTTTGTTATTTTTAATACAAATTAACGGTTTCCTGTATTTCTGTCTCGCTTTTGGTTAAAATAGCGCCCTTTCGAATCTGGACGAGTGAGCGGTGACAGTGACTTTAACAACGCTACCTCACTTGGCCTTGAGCAATCTGTAAATATCCTGCGCGTTTTATCCAAACCAATGGTTTTTCTGCGGCTGCGGAGTAAATTGAACATCTGCGGCAGCTCGCTCTTGCGCCCCGGTACGAACCCTCTTGAGTAATTTATTTAAGAGTAGTCACGGCAAAAGTTTTTTATACAACTAGAGTACAAACATGACTGATTTATCGCTTTACAGAAATATCGGCATCTTCGCACACGTTGATGCTGGTAAGACAACCACTACAGAACGTATTTTAAAGCTCACAGGAAAGATCCATAAACTGGGTGAGGTTCACGAAGGCGAATCAACCATGGACTTCATGGATCAAGAAGCCGAACGCGGTATCACCATTCAGTCCGCTGCGACTACCTGTTTCTGGCCAGGTAGCAAGAACCAGTTTCAACCCCACCGCTTTAACGTCATCGACACCCCGGGGCACGTTGACTTTACGATCGAAGTTTACCGTTCATTGAAAGTACTCGACGGCGGCATCGGTGTATTCTGCGGTTCTGGCGGCGTAGAGCCCCAATCGGAAACCAACTGGCGTTATGCCAACGACTCCAAAGTAGCGCGTCTGGTCTACGTCAACAAGCTGGATAGGCTAGGCGCCGATTTTTTCCGTGTTGTCAAACAAGTCCAAGACGTGTTGGGTGCCGTGCCAGTCGTGATGACCCTGCCTATCGGGCGCGAAGACCAATTCTGCGGCGTGGTTGATCTGTTAACCCGCAAGGCTTGGATTTGGGATAATTCCGGAGACCCGCTGAAATACGAAATTACGGACGTGCCTGCCGATATGGAAGCAGATGTGGAAGAATGGCGTGCCAAGCTGATCGACCAGGTTGCCGATCAGGATGACGAAATCATGGAAAAATATCTGGAAGGCGAAGAGCCCAGTATTGAGGAGATCAAGCACTGCATCCGCAAGGGCACCATTAACATGGCTTTCTTCCCGACTTTCGGCGGTTCTTCATTCAAAAACAAAGGCGTGCAGCTGGTACTGGACGGCGTTGTTGATTATCTGCCCAGCCCTACTGAAGTCAATCCACAGCCCGAAGTCGATCTGGAAGGCAACCCGACCGGCGAACACGCGATCGTCGATGCCGACCGTCCATTGCGCGCATTGGTCTTTAAAATCATGGACGACCGCTTTGGCGCTTTGAACTTCATCCGGATCTATTCAGGCCGTCTGAAAAAAGGCGATACCTTGTTGAATACCTATACCGGCAAAACCGAGCGAGTCGGCCGGATGGTGGAAATGCACGCCGATACCCGTACCGAAATTGAAACGGCACAAGCCGGCGACATCGTCGCGTTGATCGGCTTGAAAAACGTTCAGACCGGACATACTTTGTGCGATCCTGATAAACCGGCTACTCTGGAGCCGATGGTATTCCCTGATCCCGTTATCTCTATCGCCATTTCGCCTAAAGACAAGGGCAGCAACGAGAAAATGGGCATTGCCTTGGGCAAGATGATGCAGGAAGACCCTTCATTCCGCGTCGAAACCGACGAGGAAAGCGGTGAAACCATCATCAAAGGCATGGGCGAGTTGCACCTGGATATTAAGGTGGACATCCTGAAGCGTACTCATGGCGTTGAAGTGAACGTCGGCAAGCCGCAAGTCGCTTACCGCGAAACCATCACCAAACGCGTGGAAGACGAATACACCCACAAGAAGCAGTCCGGTGGTTCTGGCCAGTACGCGAAAATTAACTACATCATCGAGCCGGGCGAGCCAGGCAGCGGTTTTGTATTCGAATCGACCGTGACCGGCGGTAACGTACCGCGCGAATACTGGCCAGCTGTTGAAAAAGGCTTCAAAGGCAGTATCGAGAAAGGTGTGCTGGCAGGTTTCCCATGTCTGGATTTCAAAGTAAACCTGACCGACGGTGGTTTCCACGCAGTTGACTCGTCAGCTATCGCTTTCGAAATCGCCGCTCGCGCAGCGTATCGTCAGTCCATTCCTAAAGCGGCTCCGCAATTATTGGAACCGATCATGAAAGTGGACGTGTTTACGCCTGAAGCGAACGTTGGCGACGTGATCGGCGACTTGAACCGTCGCCGCGGCATGATTAAATCGCAAGATGCCGGTGTTACCGGGGTGCGTATCAAAGCCGACGTGCCGCTGAGCGATATGTTCGGCTATATCGGCGACTTGCGTACCATGACTTCCGGTCGCGGCCAGTTCTCGATGGAATTCTCACATTACATGCCATGCCCTAAAAACGTGGCAGATGAAGTGATTAAAGAAGTCAACGAACGCAACAAAAATAAATAATATTTTCTTTTAGGAACGAAAATGAAACAGGACCCGCGTGAGGCAGGATTTCGGTTCCTGTTCAATGACTGCATGGACAGGAAATGATCCCGTCATTTCTCTGCATTCACCCCATCCACGGGGTGAATGCAGGAGGTAGGTAGAAAATTCACGTTCCTAAGGCACGATGTTATGCGGTCGACTTGCCCATGCTTCGTGCCCGCAGGGTCGAACTGATTCGACCCAAGGCAGTATGTCTGTAGAGTGAGCTCCAAAGGCCCGCTCTACTGACATTGCTTTGCGTAGACCTTGTTTGTAGCCGGGTGGATAGGCTTGCCCGGCTACATTTCCTTTCATTAATCCAATCAGTTTCCCCACCCTGATCGGGACAGGCTTTCCGATCCCAAACCGCGTTAAATGCACCAAATTAGTCCATTAGCACCATATCGGTGCAAACAAGCTCCCATCAAACCCGGCTATTTCATAACACCCCAGCGATCGCGAAGAACACGAAGAAAATCAAGGTATTGTCATTTGCTTCCCGTCAGTTCATGAATTGCCTACGGAAACATTAACAAGCATTTGAATTTCAAAGCCTTCGTGCCCTTCGTGGTGAAATACCCAGGTAAACCTCTCCATCCCCTTATTAAGCCGCATTCCCACTCCTTACCGCTTATGGCATGACTTATGCTTCAGCGCGAAGATGAGCCTAAAAGCACTCTTGATTGAAGACAAAGTCACCGAACCGTCACTAGCGGAAACGCTCGTGCGACATGGATATTCGGTAATTAACAGGGGCTCGGGCGACCCTATCCCTACCCTGGCGGCCATCAGCCAACCCGACCTGGCTATTTTCAATATATACAGCCCTCAAAAGTATTTTCAGACCATCGAACAACTTGGCGCCCTGCCCGTCATTATTTTTGCGGATGATGACAGCGTTCATGCGATCGACCAAATCATGAAAGCCGGCGTCAGCGCTTATGTGGTGAACGGCTTTGAAACCGGCCGCATTAACAGCATCATCACTATCGCCATCGCCCGCTTCAGGGAACAACAAAGGCTTAAAAAGCAATTACTGGAAACAAAATGCAGGCTTGAAGAACGTAAATTGGTAGACCGGGCAAAAAGACTCTTAACCCAACACCAGGGACTGACAGAAGATGATGCTTATCACACCCTTAGGAAACTGGCTATGAACAGCAACATAACGATAGGCGACGTGGCAAAAAATGTTATCTCAATGGCAGAACTCATTAAATAAATTCAGCCAAGTGAATCCGGAAAAAATACTGTTCCCTTATTTTCAACCCATTTTCTGCATCGCCAGCGGGCTGATTGTCGGCTATGAAGCATTAGCCCGACAATATGATGAACAGGGTCAGGTTATTTCCGCCGGCAAATTGTTTTCCTCCCCCTCCATACCTGAAGAGCAATTGATAGCCTGGGATCGCATGGTTCGCCATCAGGCACTAACACAATTCAGCCAATTAAATTACAAAGGCTATCTGGCGATCAACATCTCGGCGTCATGGATCGATCACGTCACGGACCTGAAGGCATTGCCCACCCTGCAAATGCTGGACAAACTCAATATAGACAGAAGCCGGATTATCATTGAGATTACTGAATCCCATTGCGACCTGGATAAGATAGCCGCCGTGGTCAGGGAATATCGCAAGCATGACCTGAAAGTCGCCATCGATGATTTCGGCGCCGGCTTCTCGCAATTGGAAAGGATCATGGCTATCCGGCCCGATATTCTCAAGCTGGACATGCGTCTGTTCAAACAGGCCGTCAAGGGCGGCATTGCCAATGAGGTGGTGCACTTGCTGAACCGCTTGAGCATGCGTACCGCGTGCCGCATCGTCTGCGAAGGCGTGGAAACCGACAATGAATTCTTTTATGCATTGAGCTGCGGCACCCAATATGTGCAGGGCCACTTGTTTTCGCCGGCCGAAGCCGTGTTCAAGGCCCCGGACCACCATCGGCGGCATATCGAATCGCTCAGGCAGAAATTCCTGAAAAAGACATTGCTCAGGGAACGCCAGAAAATGCAATCCACCCGCAAAATCAAGGCGCTGGTGGAAATCCTCCGGCAGGCATTGGTCAGCGACTTCAACCTGGACGAATTGTCGGCGCATCCATTCGAAGAAAGCGGCGTGCTCCGGTTTTACTTATGCAATAACGAAGGCAACCAGATTTCATCGAATTTTAATTTCGCCGGCGGCAAATGGTTTGAAGAACCCAGGGAAATCGGCTTCAACTGGTCCTGGCGGCCTTATTTCTACCATTTGTTGGCACTCGAACATGCCAGCACCAATAACCGTCTGGTCGCGTCCGAACACTACAGGGATTTTCATACCGACCAGCTGTGCAGAACGCTGTCTCTCAGGCTCGACGAAAACCGTATTCTATCCATCGATATTGTCGCGGAACCGTCATAGCGCATCACTTTACGAACGGAATAAAAGCCAAAGCCCGGGATGATGCCTGAAATAAGCCTCTTGCTTTAACAAGTTCGCGAAACACGCTGGCCGGATGCATCACGGCGGCCGCCAGCTGTTCCGAGGCCCACGCGAATGTCTCATCACTTCCCTGCCATGAAATCAAAGCGCTAATGAAGGCAATGGCTTGCGGCGCCCTGAACGATAATCACCCTTAAAATTTAACACGAGAAGTCATTTATCACCGCGGCCGTACCGGTACCGCTTAATAAGAAAAATATCACTCGCAGAAGAGAGAGCCCTCATAATGTTTAAAAATATCGCAGGCTTGAACCAGTTAACCCTTAAAACGCGCTTCACGGTCATTGTCGCCGCCCTGGTTATCGGCTTTACCGTATTCGGTATTTGTACATTCCAGGCCATGACCACGCTCAATGTCAATGGCCCTGTCTATGAGCGCATCGTTCAGGGCAAGGATATTATTGCCGATGTCCTGCCGCCGCCCGAATACATCATTGAGTCCTATATGGTGGCGCTGCAATTATCCCAGGCCGCCTCCCTCACTGAAACCGATGCCTTGACAGCGCGTTTTCAAACCTTGAAGTCCGACTATGAAAACCGCCACCGCTTCTGGATGGACCAGCATCTGGAGCCGGAATTGACCGTTCCCTTACTCGAGCGCTCTTATCAGGCCGCGCAAAACTTTTACCACCAAGCCGAACAGCGCTTTTTGCCGGCCATCAAAACAGGCCAGCGCGATCTTGCCACAGCCAGTCTCCGGAATCTGCGGCACGCGTATGAACAGCACCGCCTGGCCATTGATGACGTAGTGCGTTACGCGAGTTCGCGCAACCTGGCGGACGAAGCACAGGCAAAAACCACCATCCGCCACTACAGCATCGGCCTGATCGGCATTTTCGTCTTCAGCGCGGCGCTGGCCCTCGCCTTGACGCTGGTGATCAGCCGGGGCATTTTGCGCTCGATCAACACCGCGCAACAAGTGGCGGACGCCATTGCGGTCGGCGACCTGAGCTCAACGATTGAAACCGATCAAAAGGATGAGATCGGCGCATTGTTACTCGCCATGAAAACCATGCAGGACGCCATCAATGCCTTTGTGACCGCTCAAGGCTTCATGGCGCAAAAACACGCGGAAGGCTGGGTCAAGGAGCAACTCGACGCGTCCCGTTTTCCCGGCACATACGGCAAAATGGCGCAAGAAGTCAATGATCTGATTCAATCCCGCATAGCGATCAATAGGCGACTGATCCATATCATGACCCAATATGCCAAGGGCGATTTTTCCATCGACATGGATGTCCTGCCCGGCGAAACGATCATTATCACTGAGACGATGAATAACGTTAAAAGCACGCTGCTTGAAATCAACGGAGAAATAAAACGACTAGTCGAAGCCGGGGTAAAAGGCGATTTCTCACAGCGCGGCAATGCCGACCGATTCGAATTCATGTTCAAGGACATATTGACCAATCTTAACGGCCTGATGGAAACCTGCGACACCGGCTTCAATGATGTACTGCGCGTTTCCAACGCTTTATCCAAAGGCGACCTGACTCAAACCATCAACCGGGATTACCTCGGCGCCTTTAATCAGATGAAGGTTGGCGTCAACGACACCGTCACCCATCTCAGGAGCCTGGTGAGCGAAGTCAAGGAAGCATCCGGCATCATGGACACGGCAGCCAAGGAAATCGCCAGCGGCAATAACAACCTGTCGCAACGCGCCGAACAGCAAGCCGCGAGCCTGGAACAGACGGCCTCCAGCATGGAAGAACTGACCTGCACCGTCAAGCAAAACGCCGACAATGCCAGACAGGCCCACCAGGTGGCCGATTCAGCGCGGCAACTGGCCGAAAAAGGCGGCAGCGTCGTTGAAGCCGCGATCGCGGCCATGCGGGAAATCAACGACAGCAGCAACCGGATTGCCGAAATTATCGGCGTCATTGACGAAATCGCCTTCCAGACCAACCTGCTGGCCTTGAATGCCTCCGTGGAAGCCGCCAGAGCCGGCGAGCAAGGCCGGGGCTTCTCGGTCGTGGCGACGGAAGTCCGCAATCTGGCACAGCGCAGCGCCAATGCCGCCAGACAAAGCAGAGAGATGATCCAGACCAGCATTCAAAAAGTGCGGGCCGGATCGGCATTCGTCAATGAAACGGGCAACGCGCTCAGCGAAATCGTCAACAGCGTCAAGCAGGTCAGCGATATCGTCGCCGGAATTTCCACAGCCAGCACCGAACAGTCTGCCGGCATCGAGCAGGTCAACCAGGCGGTCGCGCAAATGGATGACATTACCCAGCAAAATGCCGCCCTGGCCGAACAAGTCTCGGCCGCCAGCATTTCCATGAGCGAACAGTCGACCGCCATGACCCATCTGCTCGCCATGTTTAATGTGACCCACGCGGAAACCGCCACAGCCAGGCGACCGATCGATAACCCTGGCATACAGGCGTCGGCATTCATCAAAGCCATGACTTCGCAACCGGTATCCGCCGCATCGGCGGTCCATGACCACGAATGGGAAGAGTTTTAAACCGAATCCGCCTTATAATAGGCATCGCGGCAATGCATTATCTTGTCATGCCTGCAACAGGCGCAGTTATCCGCCTTGTGCGCCAATGCGCCGGCATGACGATAACATCGACCATTGCTGCCTATACCTATAATTATTACTTTCAAACAGCCAATGAATATCACCATCACCACCCCGGCGCTTTTATTTCCTGCCATTTCGGTCCTGTTTCTGGCATACGCGAACCGTTTCCTGGCCATCGCCAGCCGCATTCGCGAACAGCATAACCTGTTTAACAAAACCCAAAGTCCAGTAGCCAAAAAACAAATTGAGAGTCTGAGAAAACGCATACGTTTTATTATCGCCATGCAATTGCTGGCGGTAATCGGCATTATCAGCTGCATAATCGCCATGGGATTGATTTTTTTCGGATTGCAAACCTACGGCAACATAATGTTTGGCCTCAGCATGGTATTCATAATCCTGTCGCTGCTGGCATCGGTCAGCGAGCTGCTGATCTCGACCAAAGCGCTCAATATTGAACTGGAAGATATGGAAGCGCGTTAGCCTGAATATTTCACCACGAATGACTACAGGGACAGATATTTGCTCCTCGGCAACTGCTGATTTACAGGGATGTAATGAATGCAGAAAATCCATAACGCCATGGATGGCGTGTAGTAGAGTAATGCAGGAGCAATTACCGAGGAGCATTTTTCTGCCCTGCGTCGCCTAAAACGCCTACTGTTGGTGCTAAGCCACAGTAGCAGGTAGCCAGTAGGCTGGGTTGGACTCATTGTTGGAGGAGTGGCTATTGCGGGTGCTACTGCTGGAGCAGCTATGGGAATGAATTATTACGTTAAAAACAATAGCGGCGGCTTGTATGATTCAATAATGACTTCACGGTATATAAGATGAATTTATCTTCGCAGCTTTTTGCTTTTGGGCTGGCGGGAGCTTTATTCTCCTGGATTTTATATGTGTTATTTGGTCAATTGACGGTTCGCAAACTCAGAAAGAATCCAACGGTGAAAGGCAAGCTAGGCATTGAACTTGTAAGTGGCTATGACATTCTTAATGTGGCTAACGCATTGTCGCATCCTAAATGGCTTAGAGATAGAATTAGCCGCTCTACTCTGTCATTCCTGGCCGCTGACTATCAGGCTTTATATGAAAACACCACTCTTTTTGATCGGATATTCGCCAGAGTTTTTTGGGGGAGTTTCCTAGCATCCCATTCATTTATGTTGTTACTCATGATTTTAGACGGAATAGGTGTATTTGACTGAAGCGTTTAATAAACACATCTAGCCGACGCCTGGACCGGCCCGGATTTCACCAGTTCCATGAAACCCACCCAACAAGGGCTTCAGTCGATCAGCAAGTAACCATCAGCCCAGCTATTCAGCGTTTTAAGTAATGAACATGGAATAAATCAAAGAATTGTAGGTGCGAATTCATTTATGCCCTATGGGTACTTGTGCCCTTCAGGGTATCCGCATAGTGCGAATACCCTGAAGGGCACAAGTAAATCCGCACCTACACCGGAAATTCATCCGCGCACTTAAGGAAGTTATTTTATGCGCGTTCCTAATTCACTATTGGAACTGATTATCAGCAAAATCCCAGGGAGCCATCATGCGCCTTATTTTTTGCGCGGCAAACCGAAGAACCGTGGCAAAGCCTTAAAGACAGCCTGTCGGCGACGGGATATCCTGCCGCCGACCTGACTCCAGACTGCACGCCGAGCATTTATTCCTCCAGCGCTGAACATCAATAATGGACAACCGGCACGCTTCTTGGTCCTGATCTTGCTTTATATCCCTGGTCCTGCCAAAATGCGCCACTAATATAAAAAGTGTCAATTAATAAGGAGGACATGGTTTTGATTTACGGAATAATAGCCACACTTAAACCTCTCCTGTGCTTCAATCGCGATAAAAAAATACCAGGCATTGAGTCCCCGTACTTTCATTAGAATCGGGGCGACTTGCCGTGGTTAATCCCCACCAGCTTTTCGCACACCTGCTCCGTCAGTTATACAGGCGCGCGGCGCCGGCTTTTGCCGTCCATTGCATCCATGTCGCCCTGCTCGCCGTTTATCTCTGGCGCGAACTGCCTCTTACCCTTTTCCTTACCTGGCTCGGCATCGCCATGATCGGCGGCATCTGGCACTGGATTGCCAGCCGCCGGGCATCCCGGTATATCGCCGAGAACACCTTAAAAAGGGGCTCCATCATGCCGGATGTACTGGCTGCCGGCGCGGCGGGGCTAGGCTTTGGACTGACGGCATTGCTGTTCCCTTATTTATCGCTGACGACGCGTTTATTCGTCATCCTCATGCAGGGCGCCATCGCCACAAGCGGACTGACACGTCTTAGCGCACTGCCATTAGTCTACGCCGCCTTTCTATCCGGCATCGTGGTGCCGCTCGTGTCCGTGCTCATCGTGGTGGACGGCGAACCGGGCTGGAACGCTATCCCGGCCGTCTTGCTGACGGCCATCAGTCTGCTTTATTCGGCACAACTGCTGCACGCCGATTTGCTGGATAACTTGCTGTCGCGCTTTGGCCTTGAAAACGCCGCCGGGGAAGACAAACTCACGCATCTTGCCAACCGCCGGCGCTTCGACATAACCCTGGAACAGGAATGGTCGCGCGCGCGCCGTTCCGGAACGCCGATATCGCTGATCATGGTGGATGTTGATCTCTTTAAGAAATTCAATGACCGTTATGGCCATCAGGAAGGTGATCAATGCCTGGAGCAAGTAGCACGGGCCCTATCCCAGTCGGCCAGGCGATCCATTGATCTGGTCGCCCGCTACGGTGGCGAAGAGTTCGTGATATTGCTTAGCCAGACGACGCGGGACGACGCCTACGCACTCTGCGAGCGCACGCGCATGGCTGTCGAGAATCTGGATATTCCCCATCAGGATTCGGCATTAGGGCGCGTCACTATCAGCATGGGTGGCGTCACGCTGTATGCCGGTGAGGACATGAAAGCCGTGGAACTGGTAAGAACCGCGGACAAGGCCTTGTACCGCGCCAAAGCTACCGGACGCAACAAGGTCGCCTGGTACGATCCGAGCCTTGATGAAGAAGGCGAACAATGAGATTTACCGCTCATGAAGGCCGGGTTGCCAAACCCGGCCTAAAGCTAAGAATCAGGCTAAAAATGACTTCCTGAAACTGGAATCTTGCATAGGATGCGCTGAACAAAAGCAGGCGCTCCAGGCGGCGCAGTGAAGCGCATCGCTCGCGAACGATGCGCCTCCTGTCGTCGGCGCATCCTATGTTTAAACGGTGAAATTATTGACGACCAAATCCTAAGCTTGAGTTTAAACCAGCAAGGTGGGGCGGTGGCTGTCGACATCCAGCATAAATAATTGAACATCCAGCTTGCCAACCTCGATTCCCAGCAGACGCAACAGGGGGTCGAGAATCGTGACGCTCAGTTGCGTCAGCAAAGGAGAAAGCAACTGATCCAGCAGACTGCCGACCAAATCGCCCAATAACACGTCCAGCAAAGGTCCCAAAATAAGGCGGTCAACCAGGCTTAATGAGAGCGGAATAACCCTGAGCTCCAGGCTGTCGGCAAGACCGCCGAGACCATTGCCAAGACTTCCGCCGGCGCTGCTTGATGCGGTCTGAAGCTGCGGCAACGGATTATCCGCATTAACCAGGTACTCCAGATCGGTCTCACCCGGTGACTCAAGAGGTAAATTCAAACCCACTTCCACATCGGCGACGTGAATACCTAACAACATGACGCTGATAGCCGCCGCGGAGGCGCTGGGGTTTGTCGCCTGTGTCAAGGCAATCGATGCAATCCCGGGCTGCGCGCCGATAGTAACGATGGAGCCGGCGTTTCCCTGATTGCGGCACTGGATGCTTTTCAGCCACGCCCGGCCCTGAGCCACCTCGACCTTTAAAGCGAGATCCACTTCAACGTCCAGCAAGATCGAAGGGCCTCCATGAACGGCGGCGTCCAGGCTCACCTGCGCGGTCTTTATCTGAGTACGCCATTCGCCCTCCTCGCTCTTCCCGGGCGGACCAATGGCAATTTGCGGCGGTTCAATCACTTTCAATATTGTATTCACTTCCAGTCCCAACAGGTTAAGTCCTGGAGACAATGTCAGCGCATTTTCACCATTGGCAACCAGGGCCGTGGTGGTGATCAAGTCGAGCAAATAGACGCTGGCGGAGGCGGCCTCATCCGGGCTGTCTGTCGCCACGGCCAGAATCTCGCCGAGCGTGACCGGCAAATCGGAAACATTAGCATTGATCAAAGTCTGCATCGCGGCAATCACATCAGCGTTTACCACATCCTTGGCATTCACCGCGTCCGCATAGATTTGCAGCAATTCTCCCAGGGTCAACTCGGAACCCAGCAACTCGTCCACGGTACCTACGCCTGCCGCGGCCTCAACCAGGTCCGCAAGCGTCACATCGGTCGCGGCAATACCTTGATAGGAAACCAGGTCGAGAGCCACATTCGAACCGAGAACCCCGCCGAGCAACGAATTCAGAAGCGCCGAATCCTCGCTGTTCAGCGACACCAGCCCGCTGCCGGCGGAGAAACCGGCCAACGCCTGCCGCTCCGCCACGGCTCTTGCCCGAAGCGTTGCCTGTTCACCGAGCATCCCGCCGGCGAACAGGCTTGCCGGCACCGTGTTGCCGGCGATGACCTCCACGGACGTGGCGGTTTCGGGTGCGCTCGCGGCAAATACCCTGACGCCATCCGCTCCCGTTGAAGTGTTCCCCAACGCCACGGCCAGAGTCCGCGTACCGCCCACGGGATGATTGTTACGCGCGGCACTGGTCAGCGCTGCCACCTCGGCGGTCGCCAGTGTGCCGTCGCCGCAACTGCCGGATTGGGAAGAGGCATCCAATGCCGCCATGTCCGCGACGGATTGCAAGCGCCGCTGCTCCAGCATCAGGCGCCCGGTATCCACGGCCAAGGCCGTGAAAAGCACCGAAAGCAGCAAAGTCACCGCGCCCAGAATACCCAGGGCGCCGCGCTGGCAGACGGGTGACTTTATGGACGGGCCGCCACGCGCTTGCCGTCCAGCCTTCAAAGGATTGTTCATGCCCGTCCCTTTGGTAATACGCACAGCGTTACTGCGAGAAGCCGCCGCTGCCGCCGTTTTGCTCGCTTTTGTAGAATTCCGGAATCGGATGTTGGAAACTTTCAACATAGCGCTTGTATATGGCATCGGCAACCGGCCCCGAGACCGTCTGGCGGGTTTCCGAGGCGGCGACGCCGCTGCGCTGCAATTCCAGCCAGCGCCGCGTTTCCTCGCCCACGGACTGCTCCAGGGAATCCGCCGCCGCGATCTCCGCGGCAAACAGCAGGACCAGCGGCAAAAGCGCTGCGATTGATTGATGAGACATGATTTGAGCTCCCATGGGATTATGTTGAAAATTCGTTAATAACAAACACCTGCACAAGACTTCAGCCCCGCGTAGGTCGGGTTAGGCCCAAGCCGTAACCCGACATTGACGCCGGAAATGACCCGCTACGGTTTATGGCGCACCGAGCGCGGACCGCGCCCCTGCTTGTCGATCGTGGCCTTGATCTCCTCGGCCTGGGCGCGAAGCTGGGTTAGGGTTTCCGGATCTATGTTCATATGTAGGGCGAAAGCCTGCATTTCCCGCTCCTTTCCCGTTACCGCCAGCAATAGCGCCATGTTGGTCGCGGACAGCGGATCGCTGCCGTCCAGCTCAAGCGCCGTCAAAAACTCGTTGCGTGCCGCCTCGAATTGCCCATCCAGCAACAGCGCGTAGCCCAGATCGTTGCGCACCTTTACGTCGATCGGCAATTCAGCTTCGGCTTTATGCAAATACGCCAGCGCCTCCGGAATTTTGTCGTCCCGGCCGGCAATCAGCCCGAGTCCGTGATAGCCTTTACCCGCCAGACAGCCACCGAGCAATTCTCGGTACAACGGCTCGGCCTGTTCCGTCCGCTCCGTCTGGCGCAGGATTTCGGCACGTAGATAGGTCGACCGCGGGGACTTCGAGCGTGTGGCCTCCAGATGGGCCAAGGCCGCGTACAGCTTGCCGCTGTCCATGAGCTTGCGTATCAGGTCCAGCTTGACGTTTTGCTCGGGATCGGCATCGGCTTCACAGGCCGGCGCCTGACGCGGCGGCTCATTATTCAATCCCAGCAGATCCGTATGCCCCACCGTCCGGCTGCAACCGGTCAGAAGCGCGGCCGCCATAGCCAGCAAAACACACCGTGCAGCCAACCTAGCCATAAACACTGACCAGGCCCTTGGCAAGGGCAAGAAAACCCGGTCCGGCGAGAAAAATCAGCAGGGCCGGAAACAGAAAAATCATCATCACCACCGACATTTTGCCGGACAGCTGATTCACATATTCGCGTATGGCCGATTGCTGTCGCTCTTCCATCAACTGCGCGAATTTCGCCAGGGAATCGCGGATACTGCCGCCGTGCCGGGTCACCTGCTTAAGAATGGCCACGGTATCGGTCAGTTCGGCGACTTCCAGGGGCGCGGCCATTTCATTCAGGGCATCGGCGCGGTCATGCCCGGCGTCAATACGCTGCAGCGTGCCGGCGATTTCCTCGGACAGATTCGGCATCAGCACCCGCCCCTCCTCATGCATCACGCGTAAGGCGTGCTCGATGGACAGCCCCGCATCGAACAGCATGCGCAGCAAATAAATCGCGGTGGGCATTTCCCGGGCCAGGGCATTACGGCGCGCATTCGCCCGGTAACGCAAGACGTAGCGGGGAGCGAGAAAGCCCAGGGTGAATGCCACAAAAATCCCGGCCAGTTTTTGCGTGCCGGACACGTCGCCGGCACTGGCCATATAGGCGCCGCCGAATGCCACCGCGACCAGCGGCGTCAACCATGATCCCAGCATGAACAGCGTCCGCTTCCTGACCGCGTGCCAGCCGGCCTGCTTCAGCAACCGTGTCATCTCCTCCTGATCCGAGCTCGAGAACAACTTGCCCATGCCGCTGCCGCTCATGCGCTCAATGGCTGAAATCAGCCAGCCCTCATCGGCGCCGCCCGTGGCCACGCCCGTTTTAAGCAGATCGTGAAAACGGCGCTGCGTCGCATAAGCGGCGCCGTCCGAACGAAACGACGACCACAGCAACAGGCCGCCCGACAGGGCCAAAAGCAACGCCATGATCAAATACAGCCACAACATGATAACGATATCTCCTAAATACTTTTGATCATGCGCCAGAGCACGAAAGCGCCCGCTATCTGCAAAACCACGGCGATGACCAGCATGACCTGCCCCGACGGATCCTGCCACATGCTTTCCAGGTACTTGGGATTCATGGCCATGATATAGACCGCCATGCCCGGCGGCAGCAAGCCCAGCACCCAGGCGGTAACCCGGGTTTCGCCGGTGAGCGCGCGCAATTCCCGGCGCGCCGCCTCGCGATCATGGATCATTTTGACCACGTTCTGCAGCAAATCCCGGACGCTGCTGCCGTAGGTGCGGTTGATTCTTATCGCCAGCGCCAGCAGGTACAACTCGTTGATCCGATAGAGATCGGCCGTCTCCTGGATCGTCTCCCCCAGATCGGCACCCAACTCGTTGGCGCGCAGCACCCGGTCGATAATTTCCTTGAGCGGCACCGGCGTTTCCTCGGCCGCCAGCCTCAACGCGCCCTCCATGCTGCGGCCGGTGCCAAGGCCGCGCAACACCTGATCGAGAAACAAGGGCAGCTGGGCCAGAATCAGGACGATACGCTTTTTGGCCTGGCGCAAAAGCCACAGGTAAATGACCGCCACGCCGATAACCGGCACGGACAATCCGAAGCCGAAACCTTTCCACAAGCCCCCGAGAATCGCCAGAAAAATCAGGCACAAAAAACCGATGGACAATTGCCAGCCGCTCACGTCGATACCGGCCCGCCAGAACAGATGCTCGATCATGGGCGCGGCATGCTGTTCATGGTGCAGCAGAATTTCGGACTTGATCCCGGATGATTCGGCCATGCGCCGGCTCACTTTTTCAATGAACGCTTCCCGCTGGCTGCGCAGGTATATCAGCAGCGCCACGGCCAGCAGGGCGACGGCCATGGCATAACTCAGAAACTCCTTGCTAACCAAGGGGTTTTCCTCCCTCGCCCAGATATAGCGGAACGGCGTCGGATTCGAATTTCTGCCCGGACGGGCGCGCGGTGCCGGCCACAAAAGACCGGCGGGCTTTATCGTAGCCGAATAATTCGTTCAGCATGAACTGGCCATCGCGCAATGCCGCCACCTCGACGATGGAGGTAATGCGGCGCGTGCCGTCGGAAAAGCGGGCGATCTGGACGATGATATCGATGGCGCAGCCGATCATTTGCCGCAGTATGTCGATGCCGCCCTGAAAGTTGGCCAGGGCCGACAGCATCTCCAGGCGCACCAGGGCATCGCGGGCGCTGTTGGCATGCACCGTGCTCATCGAGCCATCGTGGCCGGTATTCATCGCCTGCAGGACATCCAGGACTTCCTCGCCGCGCACTTCCCCCAGAATGATCCGGTCCGGCCGCATACGCAAAGCATTGCGCACCAGATCGCGCGCCCTCACCTCGCCGGCACCCTCGACATTGGGCGGCCGGGTTTCAAGCCGTACCACATGGCTATGCCCGAGCTGCAGCTCGGCCGCGTCCTCGATGGTGACAATCCGCTCCCGCTCCTCGATGAACCGGCTCAGAATATTCAGCAGTGTGGTCTTGCCGGAGCCGGTGCCGCCGCTGATCAGAATATTGCAGCGCACCGTCACGGCCCGCCTGAGAAACTCCAGCATGGCTTCACTGGCCGAGCCGTAAACCAGCAGATCCGACTCGCGCAGCGGATCCTTGCGGAATTTGCGCACCGAAAGACAGGGGCCGTCAATGGCCAGCGGCGGAATAATGGCATTGACCCGACTGCCATCGGGCAAGCGTGCGTCCACCATGGGGCTGGATTCGTCCAGCCGGCGCCCGAGCGGCGCGATAATCCGGCGAATCACGCGCAACACGTGATCGTCATCGATGAACCTCAGATCGGCTTGCTGCACTTTGCCGTTGCGTTCGAGAAAAATATGCCGGGCGCCATTCACCATGATGTCGCTGATCTGATCGTCGGCCAGCAGGGACTGGAGCGGACCGTAGCCCGTGAGCTCATTGACCATCTCCTCCGCCAGGTCATCAAGGTCGTAGCTGGTCACCGCCAGTTGCCGGTGGCTGGCGTAGCGCGTGACATGCTCATGCACGTAGCGCTGAATCTGCTCGGGCGTCCATTCGCTGAGCGGAATGTTGTCCTCCTCGACGCGATCGATCAAGTAATGGTGCAGGGAATATTTGAGATCCTGATAAGTTTCCGTGTGCTTCAGGCTGTAGTCGTAGTGAGGAAATTTCAGTCCCATGGCCTTACCCCTCGCTGCCGCCGAACCAGGCGGCGATAGCCTTGAACAGCCCCTTCTTGGCGCCCGCGCCTTGGGCATGATCGGCGTCGTTGTCCAGTATCCTTTTCGCCAGTTTCCGGATCGCCAGCGTGTAAGGATCGCGCGGCGCGCACTGAAACAGGCTTTCTCCGGAATTCATCATGCTCAGGCGGGCCATGCCGGAAGGCGGCAACGTCGCCTGAAGCGGCAGGCCGAATCCCCTCGAAAGGCTCTCGGCATCCGGGGGCAACTGCGGAAGATAACGGTCGACGACCAGTTCTACCTTATCCATCACGATTTTATGCTCGATCATTTTTCGCACCATTTGCATGTTTTGCTTACAACTCGGAACGCTTTGCTCGACCACCACCAGGGTATTGTCGGCATTGCTCAGCAATAAATACAGGAAATCCGATTGCGGCACGCCGCCCAGATTGATGACGATACGGGAAAAATAACGCCGCAGCATGCCCAGCAGTACATAAATATCGGCGGAGGTGATGTCGTTCATCGCCCCCTGCTCTTCCGGCAATGCCAGCAGGCTGAGTCCGCTTTCATGCTTGGCGAAAGCGCTGTCGATCAGCATGGAATCCAGGCGGCGCAGGCTTCTTACCGCATCGATAAAACTGTAAGGGGAATTGAGCCCGAGATAGGTCAAGGTGTCGCCGGCCGGATTGCCCAGGTCGAGCAGCAGCGTGTTCCGTTCCTTGTTCTCGCCTTGCATGGCCAAAGCCAGATGCAGGGCCAGCATGGGCGTATCCGAACCGGGGCGGGCGCTGACCAGCGCCGTGATTTTGCCGACCGATGCGGAGGAGATATTGGGAGCGGGCGCGCGGCTCTGCAAGCGCTGGACCAGACTGATGACTTCGCCGGGCCGGCTGCCGGCGGTGATGAAATCGCGCGCGCCGGCCCGCATCGCAAAAAGCAGCATCTCATTATCGATCTGATCCGCCATGGCAATCACCGACAGCAAGGGCTTGACGGTAACCAGGCCCTCGATCAGAGCGGTATCCTGCCGCAGCGTCTGCGTCGTTAGTGCCACGAACACGACCTGAGCGCCGGTCAGGTCAAGTATTTGGCGCACACGCTCAAGCGTAGGCAAATCGGCGATAACCACCTCGCCTTCATCCTTGAATACCGCATTCAGCCAGCGTATGTGCTCCTGATTGCTGGTGATGGCAACAACACTATGCTTGCGTGTAATAGTCATGTCGTTATTTTGAAAATCCTGATTGGGTAGAAGAGCCGGAGCGAAACTTGCCGGTTTCGAGAAAGAAGGCCCGGAAGAAATTCGGATCGTAGCGCCGGTAATTTTCCCCCGGCATGGGCGGCAAAGGCGTGCCCTTGGCCAGCGGCCGGACCAGGTGCGGCGTCACCACCATGATCAGTTCCCTGTTGTTGCGGTCGATATGCGTGGAACGGAAAAAGGCGCCGAGAATCGGAATATCGCCGAGCCCCGGCAACTTATCCACGCTGGCCAGGGTATCCTGGCTCACCAGCCCGCTGATCACGAAGCTCTCGCCGTCGCCCAGGGCAATGCTGGTATCGGTGCGGCGAATGCGCAATGCCGGCACGGCGGTACCGCCGCTTTGCGTACCGGCGGTAAAATCCAGTTCACTCACCTCGGGAGCGACTTTCAGGGCAATCCGGTTCTGGTCCAGCACGGTCGGCGTCAGTGATACGCGCACGCCGAATTCCTTGAATTTGATGGTAATGCTGCCGGTCTGCGCGCCGCCCTGCGGCACCGGAATCGGAAATTCGCCGCCGGCCAGGAAACTCGCGCTTTGCCCGCTCATGGCCACCAGGGAAGGTTCCGCCAGCGTGTAGGCGAAACCGTTGTTCTCAAGCACGGAGATTACGCCGAGAATACCTTCGCTGGCGTTGCCGTAGATAAAATTGAAAGCCTGGGCATGGGGAAAGAAGCCGCTGCTGAGCAGCGAGAAGGCACCCGCTCCAGCGGATTCAATTCCCGTCAGATTGCCTGGTGTGGAAAGCCCCAGCGTGGTATTGGCGCTGTTTTTCCCCAGAAACAGACCGGCGTTCTGTAGCCGTGTCCGGTTGATCTCGACAATTTTGATGTCGATCTGGACCTGCGAGTCGAAGCCCAGTTGACTGGCATCCACCACCGTGGCTTTATTTTGCTCGTCAGTGGCCTTGCCGGCCTGGTCATGGCTTTCCAGCGAAGCGCTTTGTCCGGAAAGCTTGAGTTTGTCGCCGGCCGCCGAAACCTGGAGCTGATCATCATCCAGGCTTTCGACGGCATGCCGCTTCAGGCTTTCGCCCGCCGTGATCAGCAAATCGGCATGAAAATCGGGCGCTCCGACATCGGAACCGCTCCAGACCAGCAGACTCGTCGCGCCGGTTTTTTTGGGAGTGATCAGCACCTGCCGGTCACCGATCATGGAAACATCGGCGATTTCCGGATCGCCGACGGCGACCCGTTTAATGGCATTGCCGTACGGGTACGGGTAGCTGTATTGTTTGCCCATCTCGATGCTGATGGATTCCTCGTATGCGTTTGCGCAAAAAATTGTCGCAAAAAGAGCGCAGAACAAAAGCGCTTTAAAGTAATTCATATTAATGCTTGTCAGGTCTATCGTTATTATTGTTGTTGGCTTCCCGTGAAAGCCGCCACAGGATGGCTGGCGAGATACGATGCGCATCGTCCGCAATCGATGCATCGCCTCCATCCTGCACCAGTTTCATTTTCCAGGTATTAACACCCTCTTCACGATCATCGGAATGACGGCTCAAGTTAGCGCCCCATCGTCAAGATTTCAGTTGAACTTCCCCTATGTATAATGACCTGAGCGCCTTGCTTGTCCTTACTGCTTTGCTGCCCGGCCTCCTGCTTGGCCATCACGCTCCGGACCAACTCTTTTTTTTCTATGTAGTGTTTATCCCGGCCGCCATCCATTGATTCAAGAGGGGAGAAAGCGGCCGATATCACCTGCGCTTCGCCGGTTTCCAGGATATTCTCCGGCCGCTCGGCGCCGTGGAGCGCGAGCCTGAGCTTGCCGCTGGACTCCGCCAGCATGAGCTTCGAGGTATCGGCTTCGGCAATGGCCAGCACGGCGGTTTTGCTTTTTTTTCCGCTGGCTTCCTCCGGATTCTTGCGTTTACCCGATGCCTTGGTCCCGCCGGTTTTGGCCTTTTCCAGCAAGTCCGTCCGCCCGTCGTCGGCCGCCTGTTCATCCGGCGCTTCCAGCATATTGCCGAAAGCCAGCACCCGCACTTGCGACAAAACCACCTGGGCCGAACTATCCTTGCCTATTTCCTGATCGGCCTTCAAGTAAAGCAACACATCCACCCGATCGCCGGGTTCGATAAAACCGCCGGCACCGATGACTTCGTCCACTCTGACCGCCATCGCCCGCTCGCCGGGGCGGAGACTTAGCGCTAACTGGCTGGAGGACGGAAAATGGCTGGACAATATCATTTCCCCGCTGGCGATACCGATTCCGGGCTTGCGGCCGATGAGTTCGGCGCTGACCGCGTAGGAACGGGCCGGCCGGGCAGGAACGAATCCGGTGACCAGATCTTCTTGGGCGATAACCCGGCCGGCCGGAATATCGTGCACGGCAAACACCACCGGGTCGCCTTTCGGAGTAGGCGCCTCCTCGACATGCGCCGGTTCCGGCATGGGCGGCTGTTGACTTGCCTTATAACCGAGATAACCGATCGCCATGGCGCCTATTGCGAGCACTACCGCGAATACGCGCAGAACTGAACTACTCATTGTTCCCCCTTGCCCCTGAGTATATTTATTATAAGTATAGGTGCTTAATATTTAGGATTTGGCTGAAAATGACTTCCTGGAATCAGAGTCCTGCATGGGATGTGCCGGCTAAAAGCAGGTGTTCCAGACGACGCAGGGAAGCGCATCGCTCGCGAACGATACCCTAAAGGGCACAAGTGCGCCTCCTGTCGTCGGCACATCCTATGTTCAAACAGGGAAATTATTTATAGCCAAACCCCTGATATTATAGTTACCGAAAAACTTTTTGTCGTTGTCTCAGTACCTTATCGCAAAGATATCGATAAACTCTCTTGAATGCCTTGTAAATGCCATTACGCCGGCAGTCCTTGTTCTCTCGATTATTCCATGTTGCGCCCTGTTTCGGCTGCACAACGGGTTATCGGAGAACCGTTGGGCAAGGGCGAACACACAGGTTCGCCCCTACGTGTTGCGGTATCTAGGCATCGATCCGTAGGAATAGCCAGATTAAAACGCCTGGGAATCAAGGAAAATGAGCATGGAATAAATCAGAAAATTGCAGGTGCGAATTTATTTATGCCCTATGGGTACTTATGCCCATGGGATATTGGCGCGGACCTTAAGCCGCGCCCTGCTCGAGTCCAAGGTTTATAATTGTACGACAGCGCGGGCAATGAGGTCTGGGGGCAGCTTCGGCACATCGCCCACCAGGGGGAATTTCAAAATCGGTATCAGCGGATTCGCCGTGTATCCAGGGAACTGGACAGTCACGGTCAGCATGCCGGCGCTTGGCTGGTCGAATTGCACCAGCACTTTTGCATTCCCTTCACCCAGCACGGCATTATGGGCGGCCGGGGGCAGCCAATCCAGCAATTCGCCCACAACCGTGCGCACCCTGCCTGCCACGGCGCCTTCATAATCAGCCGTGTCAGGATTAACCGCCACCGCCGCTCTTGCTCCCGATGACGCCGCATGGTGAAACGCCTGCATCATCAAAAGCGGCATCGAATAACTGACGATGGCGTAGAACAACGTGAAAAAAATGACGAACAAAAGCGCGGCCTCTATGGCCGCCGCCCCGCTTTGTTTGCGTAAGCCGTGCGATAATCGGCGGCGCGCGCCGAATGAAGACTGTGTAAGGTTATTTGCCATGCTTTTAACCTTGAAGATGAAAAATAAATTTCACAGGACTTACGCAAGCCTGTGGGGGCGACTTCAGTCGCCCCCACAGGTTTTAAACCCGCTTGTTTGGGCGGATGAACAGGCAAACTGTGTAGTAAACCCTATTTCATTGCCATCATTCAAGCTAGCCGGATAAAAGCGGAGCGTTAACACTGATTAGCACCAACGCAACGACAAAACCGATGGCGAGTCCCAGTCCGAAAGGCAGTATCCTGCCCTTCGGTTCCGATATCGCCGGCGCATCGATGCCGATTCGCGCCAGTTGCGGAGCCAACACCGGCTGCCAGCGATACGCCATCAGCCAGATGACCGCCGTGCCGCCCACCAAAAGGCCGGCAGTGGCATACGCGATCAGCATCGCTTCCATGCCGCCCGCCAGCCCCATGGCGGCGAGCAATTTTACATCCCCCGCCCCCAGGCGCCTCAACGCATAGCCGGGCACCGTTAACACCAGCGCCAACGCCCAGGCGGCGAAACACGAGGATGGCGATGCGCCCAGCCAGCCTTGGCCGCTCACCGCGAGCATCGCCAGTGCACCGGCGTGAGCGCCCAGTGACAGAATATTGGGAATGCGGCGGACCGCCAGGTCATAACCGCCGCAGGCAGCGGCCCAGCCTCCTATGGCCCAGTACTGAACGGGGACTGCTGTTAAGACAGCCATTCCCTTAGATCTCCTATCCTACGGAGTTGGAGTCAATGCCGTCTCGATTTGTTGAAAAATACTCGTGATTGCTGCATTAATCCCTGGTACAAAAGCCACCAGGGCAATCGCAACCATTGCGGCAACCAATGCATACTCGATGCCGCTCGCGCCTTCCTCATCCCTTATAAACGCGGATAACCATTTCTTCATTTTGCTACCTTCCATCTTCTTATTATTCATATTATTTATGCTCCTTAGGGTAAACAATCTCATTACCCGATAAATCATTATGTTAGCGCCCACGCATCTTTGTGCGCCGCCGCCCAGGAATGTGATCCATTTCCCGGGCAAGCCAACACTAACAACACGTTACAGGTGTGTCAATCACTTTTCCGACGCCTGATAAAAGCCCTGGTTTTAATTGATTTATGAACTAAACTTAAAGGTTTTTCGCAAGTTTTTTGCAGAGCGGATTTTTCTGAAGTTCAACAAATCGGGTCAGCCATGGCATAACCCGACGATCGAAGCCGCAAATACCCGCGGGCTGCAAGTCAATCCGACCCTACAGCCCTGATGTGAACGGCAACGCTATTTATCGAACAGCCCCTTAAGCCATGGCCAGCCATGCTGCAGCCATTTATCCTTCAGAATAGCCATCCCGCGTTTGAAAGCGCAGTAGGCTTTATTCACCCCGCTTTCCTCGCCTCCGCAAGCCAGGCTTTCCAGCCACGCCTGCACTTTCATGCCCGGGCCTTCGATAAACACCGGTCTGAACAGCCACATTTCCAGGATGGATGTGACCCACATAAACGCGAATGAAACGCCCATGCCGGTACCGGCCAGAATGACCAGCCAGGCGAACATCGGATGGATTTTGGTCAGCCACCAGGACAGAATGTCGGCCAGCAGGAACGCGTAAGGCATGCCGATAGCGACGGATTTATAAGGCGTGGGAGTGGTTTCGGAAAAGGCGAAGATCAGCCCGACGAACATGAAAATAAAGCTGATGCCGAATAAATGGATATGGGAAACCCGCGTCAGCGAGCTGAAGGTCGCGCCTTCGTCCTGCGTGGTCAAGGCTTTCAGCTGCTCGAAATCGGAGAAATTCGGAATACCCGAGGCGCCTTCGTTATGGCACAGAACGCAACGCGTCTCGATGATGTTGGCGACGCCGGACGGCTTATAGTCGTTGATCTGCGCGCCGTCCCGGACCCACTGTATGATCTGGAAGCGCTCCGCCTCGGGCGCCATCTCCTTCATCGAGCCGTTCAGTTTCGTTTCCACCACCGTGCCCGAGCGGTTGCCGTAGTAACTGTAGACGATATCATCGATGGACAGGCCGAATTTACCGTCGGCCATGCCGTGCGTAAACAAAATCTGGATCAATGCAACAACATAACCGATACCTACTGTGCAGAGGTAACCGGTAAACAATACCTTGACGGGTGTATCGTGGTCTTTTAAAGGTGTGTATTTAATCATGTCAGTCCTTTAGGGGTTAGTTTGAAAGAGAGACGGATTCAACCTGAAACCGATAAATGTCCGGGGCCGGTCAGGTCCTTGATTCCAATGTTTATTGTGGCTAGCCATCTTATACCGCGTTTATGCCGCCATTATTTCAAAACTTGTTGTTTGAGAGAAAAATTTCTTTGTTCGTTCCGCGGCGTCCGTTACCGACTCAAGCACAGTTCGAACAGTATGGCACAATCAGGCTTTTTTCTTAAATTGACCGCGATGGCTCAGCAGTATGCCTTCCGCCTTGCTGCCCAGATACACATAAACGCCCAGCGACAGCAACAGCAGCGCCGCGGCGATAATAATCCAGACGGCCTCGATAATGTGCTCGCCGCCGCCCTTCAACGCGAACTTGAATATCATCAGCAGGGCTTCGATCGATACGGCGATGATGATAGCCGCGATGAAGCGCGTGATGGTGCGCCGGGTCGAGCTGTGCCGGAGGATATCCTTGTATAACAGCACCTCTTCTTCCAGCGTCGTCTTGCCCAGATCGAATATGGCCAATGCCAGGGTCAGATAAATGACAATGCCGAACGGTATCTCGATCATCGTCCGGGGATCAATGATCGAACTCAGTACTTTTACGCATTCGACGCCGGCCGCGTACAGCAGCACCAGGGCGACCGTGAACAAGCCGAGCACGATCAGGCTGTATATGATTTTAAAATAAGGCTCGAAATGAACGCGTTTGCTGTCGCCCGTCAGAAATGCCAGCGTCGATCCCAGGTCAATGTCCATCACAATAAAGCCTCTTACCGAGCCGTCCTGATTAAAAACCTTCATGCTGGTGGACAGGCATAGTTCCTGTCTGACACTGGACAAATAGGGCTCGGTCACAACCACATTGTCTGTTTTCGACGCCAGGAGGTAATACGGCCGTTTGCTGCGGTCCGTTCCCAGGCCGGTTTTAGGGTGGTGCTTAAAATAGCTGCCCGGCACATTCATGCAGACCTGCCTGCCGCCGGCGTCAAGCAGGTACAACAGACTGAGAAACGGATAATAAGCGCATAAAGAGTTAAGCCGTTCCGTCAGTTCCTCCTGGCTTTGCTCGAACATTTTCTCATCGGCAAAGCAGCTCAAGATGGAAGAAAGCAGATTATGAATGGCTAATCGATGTTCTTCATATTTATCGATTACATTGATATGGCTCATTTTAGACATGAATAAAACTCTCCCTAAATTGATTTTATAAGGCAGGTTTCATGCCGTTTCGCCCGTTTTCTCATGACCTTGCCGATTAATGGTTCGGGATGATGAGAAAGCGCGGGGTGGATTGATTAATACGCCATGTTCGCGCGAACATACCGGGACTACCCGCCCGATACCTGGCGTTCACGCCGAAACCTCCGGCACTCAATGAATTAAAAAATCCCAATTGGTGCAATTATCAAAACGGCCGCACAAAAATAATGCGCTGCCCCGCCCTGTTAATGCTACCGGCGTTGCCAAAACTGAAACAATAGATAAAACCATTCCCTTAAGGCCTTGTTCTGGTTAAACATAATTTGTTTTGTACCGGTTTTTTACAACTATGGCACAAGGCTTGCGTTATACGAAACAAAGGCTCCAACGGCGGAGCGCTGACAATTTTGGCTCAACGGCGAGCCAGACCGGACAAAGGCGTCTTTCAGATCGAATGCAAACCCATTCGGTTTGCAGACGCCTTTTTTTTCGCAATTTTTTACTTAATGAGGTCCGCATGAGACAACCTGGAACAATAATTATAAGAAAATGGGCGGCGGCAATGATCGCCCTGGCTTTCGCATCCGGCGCCGGTGCAGTTGAAAATCTGGAAAAAGAAAATCTCAAATTCGGCTTCATCAAGTTGACGGATATGGCCCCTTTGGCGGTTGCTTATGAAAAGGGATTCTTCGAAGACGAAGGACTGTATGTGCAAATCGAAGCCCAGGCAAACTGGAAAGTCCTGTTAGACCGCGTCATCAGCGGCGAACTGGACGGTGCCCACATGCTGGCCGGCCAGCCTTTGGGGGCCACCATCGGTTTCGGCACGAAAGCCGATGTCATTACCGCCTTCAGCATGGACTTAAACGGCAACGCCATTACCGTATCGAATGCTGTCTGGAATCAAATGAAACCCCATGTGCCAATGCAAGACGGCAAACCGATGCATCCGATTAAAGCGGATGCACTAAAACCGGTCATCGACAAGTATAAAGCCGAAGGCAAGCCTTTTAATATGGGCATGGTGTTCCCGGTTTCCACTCATAACTATGAATTGCGTTACTGGCTGGCGGCCGGCGGCATCAAGCCCGGCTATTATGCGCCCCCTCAGGAAAATTCCGGGCAAATTAACGCAGACGCACTGCTATCGGTAACGCCGCCGCCGCAAATGCCGGCGACCATGGAAGCAGGCACTATTTCCGGCTACTGCGTGGGTGAACCGTGGAACCAGCAAGCCGTATTCAAAGGCATAGGCATCCCTGTCGTCACCGATTATGAAATCTGGAAAAACAACCCCGAAAAAGTCTTCGGCGTCAGCAAGGCATGGGCCGACAAAAACCCCAATACCCATATCGCGGTCGTTAAAGCCCTGATCCGCGCCGCCATGTGGCTGGATGAAGACAACAACAAAAACCGCAAGGAAGCCGTTGAAATGCTGTCGCAAACACAATATGTCGGCGCCGACTTCGATGTGATCGCCAACAGCATGACCGGTACATTCGAGTACGAAAAAGGCGATAAACGGCCATTACCGGATTTCAATGTCTTCTTCCGCAACCATGCCACTTATCCTTATTACAGCGATGCCATCTGGTACCTGACCCAAATGCGCCGTTGGGGACAGATCAACGAATACAAACCGGACGACTGGTTCATGGAAATCGCTAAAAAAGTCTATCGCCCCGATATCTACAAAGCCGCGGCCAAGGAATTGATAGCCGAAGGCAAAGCCACCGCCAGCGATTTTCCCGCCGACCCTGAAACCGGCATCAAACCGCCCCAGGCCGACTTTATCGACGGCATTGTTTACGAGGGCGGCAAACCCAATGAATACCTGACCAAATTTGCTATCGGCCTTAAAGGCAAGCAAAAAGTCGTGGGCGGCCAAATAGTCGACTAAACAGTTCAGCAACTCGGTCATGAGCCTCTCCTGGATAGACATGGGACGTTAATTTGGTGCAGGGACGCGCCTTTTTTTAACTGCCGCCGACAGGCAGCGGACGCCATGCGAGAGCCCCTATCCCTTCTGATAAAGGTGTCCTATGCATAATAAACTGATCAATTTTTTTAACATTACCGGCCTGACCTGGTTCGTACCGGTCATTAAAATGGCGGCCGGCGAAAATCCCGCGCGGCAAGCCCGTGAATTATGGCTGATCATGGGCGTTCCGATTATCGCGTTTACGCTGTTCCTGGGGCTCTGGAGTTTTTCGGCATCCAAGGTCAATACCAGCCTGGGGGCCATTCCCGGCCCTGTTGCGGTATGGCGGGAAATTGGCGGACTGGTGGAAGCCCATTATGCGGAACGTCAGAAAGAAGCCGCCTTTTATCAACGCCAGCAGGCGCGCAATGAGAAACTGCTGGCCGAGAATCCTGATGCGCGCGTCAAGGAACGGATTTATACCGGCAAGCCCACTTACCTGGACCAGATCATCACCAGCCTCTACACCGTTTTCGCGGGCTTCGTGATTGCCACAATTGTTGCCATACCGCTCGGCATTTTATGCGGCATGAGCCCGCTCTTTAACACCGCGCTGAATCCGCTCATCCAGATCTTCAAGCCGGTGTCGCCGCTGGCCTGGCTGCCTATCGTAACCTTGATCGTCAGCTCCGTTTACGTCACGACGGACGATTCCTGGTTTGAAAAATCATTTTTGACCTCGGCGATCACGGTCACGCTGTGCTCGTTATGGCCTACGCTGATCAACACGGCGGTCGGCGTCTCGTCCGTCGACAAGGATCTGGTCAACGTCGGCAAAGTCCTGCGCCTGGATTGGTCCACGCAGGTCAGAAAAATCATTCTGCCGTCCGCCCTGCCCTATATTTTCACCGGCATGCGCCTGTCACTGGGCGTGGGCTGGATGGTATTGATTGCCGCGGAAATGCTGGCGCAAAACCCAGGACTTGGAAAATTCGTCTGGGATGAGTTTCAGAACGGCAGTTCCAATTCACTGGGCCGCATCATGGTGGCTGTTTTTACGATCGGCCTTATCGGTTTCATGCTTGATCGCATCATGCAGGCATTCCAGCAAGCATTTTCTTTCGGCAAGACACTTTAACCGGGAGCCTGACATGTCCGCTATCAAACTCAATATTATTGCCGAAGCCGACGCCATCCGGCCGCCCGCGCCGTCCAATGACGCACGCGCGCCGCTGATGGAACTGAAACAGGTCAGTAAATCCTACGGTACGGGCAAGGATAAAATCTCTGTCCTGAAAGACATCAACCTCGATATCAAAGCCGGTGAATTTATCGCCATCGTCGGTTTTTCCGGCAGCGGCAAGACCACGCTCGTATCGATGATAGCCGGCTTAATCCAAGCCGACAGCGGCGATGTATTGAAGCATGGCCGCCCCGTCACGGCGCCGGGACCGGACCGTGGCGTCGTGTTTCAAAACTATTCGCTGATGCCGTGGCTGACGGTGTTCGAGAACGTGGCCCTGGCGGTCGATCAGATTTTTAAAGACTGGTCGTTGGAACAACGCCGCGCCCATGCCGAAAAATACGTGCGCATGGTCAATCTGGGCGCCGCCATGGATAAAAAACCGGCTGAACTGTCGGGCGGCATGCGCCAGCGCGTCAATGTCGCCAGGGCCCTGGCCGCCAATCCCGACATTCTGTTACTGGATGAACCGCTCAGCGCCCTTGATGCATTGACGCGCGGAAACCTGCAGGATGAAATCCTGCAAATCTGGGAGCAGGACAAGAAAACCGTAATCCTGATCACCAATGATGTCGATGAGGCCATTTACATGGCTGATCGCGTTATCCCGCTTACCCCGGGCCCTGGCGCCACGTTCGGCCCGGACTTCATTATCGACATCGAACGTCCGAGAGACCGGACGGCCTTAAACCATAACGAGAAATTCAAAAAACTGCGCGCCGAAATCACGCAATATCTGATGGGCATCGGCATCGATAAGAAGCAGGCCGCAAGCTGCGACAACATCACGCTGCCTGATGTGCGGCCCAATACCAGCCATGACTGGAACAGGGACAACCCGGCCTTGAAACCCGGCCTCAATGATTTGGGCAGGCCGCGCTATCTGGAGTTTTCGCGGCTGTCGAAAATTTACCCGACACCCGACGGCAACAGTCGCGTTAAAGTCGTGGACGGTTTCGATCTGAAAGTCAAAAAAGGCGAATTCATCTCGATTATCGGCCATTCGGGCTGCGGCAAGTCGACCGTTTTATCGATGACGGCCGGTCTGAACAGCATCTCCGAAGGCGGCATCATCCTATATAATAAAGAGATAGACAGCGCCGGACCGGACCGCGGCGTGGTCTTTCAGTCGCCCAGCCTGTTCCCGTGGCTGAGCGCTTTTGAAAATGTCTCATTGGGCGTCGATAAAGTCTATCCGCACGCCTCACGCTCAGAACGCAACGATATCGTCGAGTACTATCTGACCCGCGTCGGCCTGGCCGATTCGCTTTATAAAAAAGCCGCCGACCTGTCCAACGGCATGCGCCAGCGTGTCGGCATCGCGCGCGCCTTTGCCCTGTCACCCAAATTGCTATTGCTGGATGAACCGTTCGGCATGCTGGATTCCTTGACGCGGTGGGAACTGCAGGAAGTGCTGATGGAAGTCTGGGAACGGACACAGGTAACAGCGATCGTGGTCACGCATGATGTTGATGAAGCCATCCTGCTGGCCGACCGCGTGGTGATGATGACCAATGGACCGCATGCCAGAATCGGCAAGATTCAAGACATTAACCTGCCCCGGCCGCGCTCCCGTAAAGCCCTCCTCGAACATGCCAATTACTACCGATACCGGGAAAGCATCCTGACCTTTCTGACCGACTGCGATCACACACACTAATAAAATAAGAGGAACTTATGAGACAAAACATACCCTTCGGTTACGCCTCGGCCGCACTGTTGGCATTATCGTCGATCGCCGGCCCGGCTTCGGCCGCCAGCCTGAACGAGTCGATCGAAAATGCGCTGAACTTTTATCAGGATGGCAAAAAAGGTTCAGTCAAGTTTGACCTGAACTACCGTTATGAAAACGTCAACCAGGACAAAGGCCCCGGCAACCCGAAAACCGCCAATGCCAATACGGTGCGCCTGCGCCTGGGACTGCTGTCGCCGGTCTTTCATGGCCTGCAAGGCTATGTCGAATACGAAGGCAACTATGTCCTGCAAAGCGATTACAACAATGGATTGGGCAACAAGCCGGGTTTCTCGACCGTTGCCGATCCCGATGAAAACGAGCTGAATCAGCTCTGGATCAGTTATGCCGGCATTCCCGACACGCTGATCAAGGGCGGCCGGCAGCGCATCAAGCTCGATGACGACCGTTTTATCGGCAACGTCGGCTGGCGGCAGCTGGAAACGACGTTCGACTCAGTGCTGATCACGTATAACAGTTCGCTGCTATCCGGCCTGACCGTCAACGCCGGCTATATCGGCAACGTCAACACGTTCTTGGGCACGACCGAGAACATCAATGCCCCTATCCTGAATATCAACTACAAAGTCGGCGATTACGGCAATCTGATCGGCTACGGCTACTGGCTGGATTACACGGAACGGGAAAATTACGCCAAATCAAACCAGACTTACGGTCTGCGTTTCAACGGCAAGACGGCCATTAACGACAAGCTGAGCGCGCTCTATACCGCCGAATGGAGTTTTCAAAAAGATTACCAGCACAGCCCGACCGATTACGAAGCCCATCGCTTCAATCTGATGGGCGGCCTGAGCGCGTTCAATATGATTACTGTTCAGGGCGCCATGGAACAAATGAATGGCCTGGGCGCCAATAAACGCTTTCTTACGCCGCTGGGAACCAATCATGCCTTCCAGGGCTGGGCGGATCAGTTTCTGGTGACGCCCAATGACGGCATTCGCGATGTGTTCGGCACCCTGAGCGCGTCCCTGGACAACGGCAGCCTGACCCTGAGCGGCGTGTTCCATGATTTTAGCGACGACACCGGCCGGATTCATTACGGCAAGGAATGGGATTTCCTGGCGCTCAAGAAATTCGGCAAGCATTATGCGCTATTGGCCAAGTATGCTTATTACGATGCCGACCAGTTTTCAACGGATACCCAGAAAATCTGGCTGCAGGGGAATATCAGTTTTTAACGTGAGTACCGTGATTTAAGGATTTGGCTAAAAATCACTTGCTGAACAATGCCGGTAGCGGGAGCGGCTTTAACCTGCAGGGTCAGAAGCAGTCGTTTCAGGGGGCGCAGATCGCGAACGATGAACCATGATATGTCCACTGGACTTTCCTTCGTGAGCTTCGTGTCCTTCGTGGTTTTATACTGATGTTAATGCGGGCGAGCCTTACAAGCAGAGGCCTTAAGCAAAAACCCGCCCGCATATTTTTTCAATGTCGACTATGGCTGGCCGGAACCGCCATATTGTGCTTATCGATCATGGCTATTTTAGGTACCGGCAAATTGCCCGGTTCATTGGGCGCCCGGTTCAGCAAAGGCGAAAGCGTGGGTTCCAGAAACTTGACTATCTGTACCGGCAATGAACTGGTGAAATGGTATTGTTCGGCTTCAGGCCCTTCCACATAAGCGGTGATAACGCCAAAGAACCGGTCGCCGAGAAAAAAAGCAAACGTGGCGGCGCGGCTGATGAATATCGATTCGATCAGGCGGCCTTTCTCTCCCCAGACCTGACGGCGATGATCGCCGGTGCCGGTTTTACCGCCTACCGCCAGCGCCTTGCCGTCCAAATCGGTATACGTGCCTCTAAGCCGCGTGGCGGTCCCGCCTTCGACGACGCCGATCAGCGCGCCGCGAGCCACGCGGGCGACTTCCGCCGGCATCACACGCTGGCCTTGAGAAACCGATCTGTTCAGCAACGTTTCATACGGTGTCGCCTCGGCATAATGCAAGCTCTCAAACCGGACCAGCGGCTGTCTGACGCCGTCATTCAGCAAAATCCCCATCAGTTCCGCCAAAGCCGCGGGCCGGTCGCCGGAGGCGCCGATCGATGTCGCGTAAGAAGGTGTCAAGTAACGGAACGGATAACCGACGCGTGCCCAGGCGCTATGGATCTCCTTAAACGCCTCGGCTTCCAGCAAGGTCATGATCCGCCGTTGCCGGGCCTGCTTTCTCTTGCTTTTAAACAGCCACCGATAAACGGCCTGCCGTTGCTCGACACTGGCGGCGATAACCTCTTCGCGCGTGGCATCAGGATGCCTGGCCAGATAGCCGACCAGCCACAGTTCGAGCGGGTGAATCTTGGTGATATAGCCCTGATCCTGCAAGTCGAATTTCGCCGTTGAGTATTTCTGGTGCAAGCGTCCTATGTCTTCCTTCGCCAGAACCGCCGATGGCAGATTCGCTTTCAGATACGCGTTGAGATCATACTCGTCACGATCCGGATAAATGGCCTGATACAGCATGGTCAGCCGCGATGCTTTGGCCTTGACCCGCTGGGTCAGTAAAGCCAGCGCCTGTTCCTCGCTTTTGCCTTTATATTTGGCATAAAAGCGGCGCAGATAAACCTGCCCTTCACGGTCCGCGAATCGCTGCAGATAAAGTTGGTGACGCGGATCGTCTTCATTTTCAAGCCAGCGGGCAACGCCGTCCGGCCTGTAGAGATGATGATAAACCACATCGCGCATCAGACGGATGAAGACCAGATTCACGGAATCGCGCAAGGCATGGCGCACCGACATGATTTTTTTGTTTTCATCACGGGTGAAATTCTCGAAATGATGAATGCCGCCGCCGGTATAGAAATTTTCGTAAGGGCTGGCGGAATAGCGCCGGTCCAGGGCCAGATTCAGCAACTCCTCCAGGTTTATGCCCGGCCGCGCCCGAAACTGTCCGATGACCCAGGCCGATAAATAATCGCGCGGATGCAGTTCGAGCTTGGCCAGTTCCTGGGCCGGTCGGCCTTTATACTCCTGGTACAGGTCGCTGATCAGTTCCAGATAATGCACCATTGTCCGCAGCTTGGCGGTCGAACCCAGATCCAGGCGAATGCCTTCATTAATATCCAGAGGCTGATCGTAATTATCGGTTTGGACGCGCAGCAGATTGCCCGTTTTGCTGCGTTCGAACAGCATCAAGCTGTAAATGACGGGGGATAAATCCTGATTTTCACCCAATAGCCGAAAACCTACCGCGCCGGCGGCACGGGCCGTAGCCGGATCGCTCAGGCGCCGTAGGGCTTTCGAGACCGCCTGTTGCGTCTGGTAGTCAATCGTGGTCGTGACGGTTAAATCCTGGCGGTCGAGATCGTAAATGGACCTGACGCCGGTCGCCCTGGCCAGACGCGTTCTCAGCACCGACTGGGTCTTTTTCTCCGCCATGAATTTGGCGAAAGATATATTCGACCGTTTAGCGCGGCTAGCGGGCGCGGCTAAAGCCTCATCACGCAACGATGCCGAAATAATGCCCTGGCTCGCCATCAGCCGCAGGTATTTGTCGGTCAGCGCCTGCAATGTCTCAAAACCGGAGCCCAAAAGATAGGACGGCCGGCGTTGCGACAACAGAATACTGAGGACCTGCCGGAAGGCTTGCCCTTGCTCCTGGCTGATATGTTCCGAATTAAGTGCGTCCCGGCTGAGCAGTCGGTTGACCTCGTTGAAGTCGGCGCCGAACCAGGCGGTCAGGCCATCGCCCAGGCCATGGATCTCTCCCAATCCCGGCGTGGCGGCCAGCGGCATGGAATTCAGGTAGGACAGCGCGATTTCCCGGCGCATTTCGCGCGTATCGGGCCCCAGCAGATAGGCGCGTACCGATGCGCTCCCCATCTGGCGGAACTTATCCAGCAACGATTTCGTATAGCCATCGGGCGAATGGCGGTATTTTTCCAATTGCGTGGCCAATGTACTGCCGCCCGGCACATTGATGTCGGCGCCCAGTTTTTTCGCCATCAGCTGCAGCCCGGCGAATCCCAGGCGATCCCATTCGACGGCGGGATTGACTGTCGTCTTCGTGTCGTCCAGTAATTCCCGGTTTTCGATAAAGAGCAGCGTGTTCAGCACCAGCGGCGGAATCGATTCGAAATTCGGATAGCCGTGGGCCGGATAAACCGCTCTGAACAGGACTTGATTGGACTGGTCAACGATACGGAGCCCGGCCTGGGTTTTCTCGCGATAAATGGGGAATAAACCGTAATCGACCAGCTGCGTCAGCATGGGCGAAGACGTGGCCTGGGCGGAAATGCTGAAACCGTGTTTTTCCGCGCGCTGGATCATGTCCGGCAACGTCGCATAACCCAGCCTCAAGTCGTATGGACCGGAATCGGGATAACGGATCGATGAACTGGGGCCGGGCTCGAGCTTGAAACTCAGTTGTTTGCTGATCTCCGAAAGATATTGAGCTTGATATTTGGAGGTATTGACCTCTTCTTTTATAACATTTGCAAAAACGATAACGATTCCAGCCACGCCGGCCAGAACCACCAACACCAGAAACCGGTGAATTATCCGCCTATTCTTTTGCATCCCCTGTTATTTCCTTCAAAACATATTAAATGCAGGCTCTTTGCTGCGAGCCTGAGAAAGGAATAAAACCAGCATAAAGTTTTTACAATCGATATTATTGAGAGTCATTTTTGTTATTTTTTTTTTGATTCGGTTTTTTTTACTGACAAAGTCCAAGCCACAGCTGAAGAATATACTATTAATATTCCCGTGTTAATAAGTGAAGTTACGCAGTGCCAAATTTATTTTTGCTTCACATTTAATTATTAATGAAGGTTTGTCGGCAGCCCAATATAGCCCTTATTGTTCATATTTCAGAATACCCCGCCACCCGCCTCCAACCAGGAACAACCCGCAAAAAAATTCGCTCTCGGGCGCCTTACTTGCGGTAATTGAAAAGCCAAAAAACACCTTCCCGGACAAACTTCTCCCGGGTTGCCTACAAGGGATGCAGGCGGCCGACAATTTTCTTCTTAGGATGCGCTTCGCTGCACTCAGCGCATCCTATGTTTAAACAGGGAAATTATTTACAGCCTCGGTATGCATTACCAAGCAGGAGCGTGGTAACGAGTAAACAAGCCATTCACCGACCGGCAGGGCGCCAGAGGTATTCATAAATTCGGTAGGGTACGCATTTATGCCCTTTAGGGTATCGCGTACCTTTTGGGATGGCATTCACCGAAACCGCTGGAAAAGGTACGAGACTGTGAAAGTATTCAATTTAAAGGGTTTAACCACGAAGGACACGAAGAGCACGAAGTTTTAAGTATTTGATTAACTTAATTTTTTCTTCGTGTCCTTCGTGATCTTCGTGGTGAATAAGGCTTTTTATGACGTTTTTCACTAATTCTTTCACAGCCTCGTACGCAATGCGTACCCTACTGTATTTTTCAGGCAGGCTTTCGGTAGCCATTATCCCGCAGGAGTGTGGTAATGAGTAATACGCAATTCCCTGGTTCCCAAGGGCCTTCGTGTAAACCGGTACCGGAACACGGGCCTGCAAAAATGCAGGCGGTGGAATGGCATCTGGAACAGCAATCGAGCACGAAGAATGCATTGATGGATTTTACTTTTTCTTCGTGTTCCTTCGTGATGTTCGTGGTGAATAAGAATTTTCATACCGTTTTCATTAATAGTATCGATTGATAATTTGGCTTGACCTCGATATCCCCAGACAATAGGTTAAAAAATATAAAAATAATTGTAAGAAATAGATATTTAAGTAATCCAATCAGCATTGCATCCAAACGGAGTTAACTAATGGCTAAATCACACATCGTTTTGCTGATAATCATCGCCGCGCTGATAGGCGCCTTTTTCTATTCCGATCTGCCGCAGTTACTGACATTGGAAAACTTAAAGGCCAAACACCAGACCCTCCTGGCCTACCGCGATGCCCACCCTGTCAAGGCAACGGTCTTTTATGCGCTGCTCTATATTGCCACCACCGCCCTGTCCCTGCCCGGCGGCGCACTGTTGACCCTGGCGGGCGGCACATTGTTCGGCCTGCTGTGGGGAACGCTGATCGTATCGTTTGCATCCAGCATCGGCGCCACGCTGGCTTTTCTGGCCGCGCGTTTTCTGTTTCGGGACCTTGTCAAAGCCCGGTTCGCCGATCGCCTGAAGGCCGTGGATGAAGGCATGGCGCGCGACGGGGCCTATTACCTGTTTACCTTGAGGCTGGTGCCGCTTTTCCCGTTTTTCGTCATTAATCTGGTCATGGGATTGACCGCCATTACAACCCGCACCTTCTATTGGATCAGCCAACTGGGCATGTTGCCCGGAACACTGGTTTACATTAATGCCGGTATGCAACTGGCCAGGATCGATTCCGTGTCCGGCATTTTCTCGCCGGCCCTGATCGGCTCGTTTGCGCTGTTAGGCCTTTTTCCGCTCGTCACCCGGAAAATCGTATCGGCCATTCAAGCCAACAAAATTTACCAACAATGGCCCAAGCCTGAGAAATTCGACACTAACCTTGTGGTCATTGGCGCCGGATCGGCCGGACTGGTGTCCGCCTACATTGCCGCCGCGGTCAAGGCCGATGTGACGTTGATCGAAAAACACAAAATGGGCGGCGATTGCCTGAATACCGGCTGCGTGCCCTCGAAAGCCTTCATCCGTTCGGCGAAATTGTTGTCGCGGTTTCAGCATTCCGCCGAATACGGCATCAAGGCCATTAAAGCCGATTTTGACTTTGCCGGGATTATGGAGCGCGTGCAGCGCATCATTCAAACCGTGGCGCCGCATGATTCGGTCCAGCGCTATCGCGAGCTCGGCGTTAACGTTATTGAAGGCGCCGCCAGGATTACGTCGCCCTGGTCGGTTGAAGTGCGGACGGCAGCCGGCACGCGCACCCTGACCACGCGCGCCATCGTCATTGCCGCCGGTGCGCGTCCTTTTATACCGCCGATTCCCGGCCTGGACGGCATCGATTACCTGACTTCCGACACAGTCTGGAACTTGCGCGAGCAACCCCGGCGCCTGCTGGTGCTGGGCGGCGGTCCTATCGGCTGCGAGCTGGCGCAGGCTTTCGCCCGCTTCGGCACACAGGTCATTCTGGTCGAAAAAGCCGCGCGCCTGCTGACGCAGGAAGATAACGAGGTTTCAGAAATGATAAAGGCCAGGTTCAGTCAGGAGGGCATCGATGTGCGTCTGGAACATACCGCAACGCGATTCCTGATTGAAAACGGCGAGCACGTCCTGATCGCCGAGCACCGGGGCCAAGCGCTGCGCATTGTCTTTGACCGGCTGCTGCTGGCGATCGGCCGCGCGCCCAATACCGCCGGTTTCGGCCTCGAAGACATCGGTGTGGAACTGTCGCCCAGGCATACGGTGCGGGTCGATGAATTTCAGGCCACCAATTATCCGAATATTTTCGCCTGCGGCGATGTGGCGGGCCCTTACCAGTTTACCCATACGGCCGCGCACCAGGCCTGGCATGCGTCGGTCAATGCCCTGTTCGGCGACTTGAAAAAATTTCGTATCGACAACTCCGTGATCCCCTGGGCCACCTTTACCGACCCGGAAGTCGCCCACGTCGGCCTGAATGAGCAGGAAGCCAGGGAACAAGGCGTTGCCTACGAAGTCAGCCGGTATCAGTTCGAGGAACTGGACCGGGCCATTACCGACAGCGCGGCGCACGGCTTTGTCAAAGTCCTGACCCGGCCCGGCAGGGACAAGATTCTCGGCGTCACCATCGTCGGCCAGCACGCTGGTGACTTGATCGCGGAATTTGTGCTGGCTATGAAGCATGACATTGGCTTGAATAAAATCCTGGCCACTATTCATATTTACCCGACCATGGCGGAGGCCAACAAATATGCCGCCGGCGTCTGGAAACGCCAGCATCGGCCGGAAAGGCTATTGAAGTGGGTGGCGCGCTTTCATGCCTGGCGGCGAGGTTAACCGGTATCCCGGCCTGACGGTTTAACGTCGATAAGTTTGCCGATGGCGTTGATTTTATGCTTTTGCAGTCGCCATCGATTAAAGGATGCCGCGTTGATGCTGAAATCGATTTCCTCGGTTTTTCGGTCCGGGAGCGCCGTCGAATGCAGACGCAACAGACACCGGTTGCCGCCGGCGTCCAGTTTCCGGACACGGTAAAAAATCCGCTGCCCCGCCTGCTCGACGCTGACCGTATCATTGACATGCAGCGCCATGACGAACTCAAACGGTTCGGAATGGTCTGTTTTAATCACAGGCGGCTTATGTTTGCCGGCGCCTTTGACGCGATGGCCCGCCTCCAGTCGGGTCACGAATTCGCCGGTATATTGGCCCGTGGTTTTATGCCTTAATATTTCCACATGATGAATATTGCCGCTGGCCGTGCCGGCTTCCGGTTGCCGGATCCGGCTCCGCTGAATCGGGATCTTGCCGTCTTTATGAGAAACCGTACCGCCCCCGGCAAATACCGCGCCGGTTTCCTCAAATCCCTCGCCGCTCAATTTAAGCCGCGGCACATGCGCCACAATCATTTTGTCCAGCGCCCGCCGCAGATCCTCCCGTACTGTCTGCCAGGCCGGATCGACCCGCAAGTCGTCGATATTCAATTCGGACTGTTTACCTTCAAGCTCACTGGCCGCCTCCGACAGCTTTGTAAAAAACCGCCGGTCGATACAGGCCGTGACCAACGCATCGATCGCATGCCGCCGATAATCGCCGCGGTCTGTGGCCGGCGTCTCACCGAGCAGACCGTTTAAATCCCATTGCCGCCGTAGCCATGCGGTCGCTCTTCCTGTGCTGACCGTGATGGCCGCATCCAATTGTTGTAAATAATCATGCACGACGCGGCTGATGCGGCGTGCGTCGTTGAGCTGGCTGCCGATAAAATCCGCTTTCCGCATCGTTGCCGCGTTCATGAAGAAGCGTTTTTGCTTCGATGCCAGAGACCTGTCCCATCGCTTCAGGTTTTGTTCGATTTGATGCCACTGCGCCTCATTGCCGCCGAATGCCTCAATCGGCGTTTTGCGGCCTTTGACACTCTTTTCCTTAACGAAACAGAGCGCTTTATTCATATACGAATCGTCCAGTGATTCGCTGTAAGGCAAGATATGGTCGATCTCAACTTCAGGTCCGAACAACGCCGACGGGGCGATGCGTTGGCCGGAATATGCACAGAGCCGCCGCTGATCCTGCCATAGCCGGTATTTTAGCTGATCGGTTTTGCCGGGGGCGTCGGTCAATGCCAGATGCGGATTCTGCCGTTTGACGCGCTGAAACATCAACACCGCTTTCTCATTCATCCTGTCCCTGGCTTTTTGCTGTCTGCTAAATGCGGCATAGCGTCTGCTGTTCATCTTCAATTCGCGCGCCATTTGCACCCTGATCGCATCGGGCTTGCCGTACTCGGCGATCAGGGCGTTGATCAGCCGCCTGAGTTCATGCAGCCCTTTTTGCAGGACGGGATTGGCGGTTTCCGGCGGCACGGCTAATTTATCCTTTTGGGCAACAGCCTGAACTTCAGGACCATACCCCGCGCTGACCCGCGCTTCGGCCACGCTTTGGCCTTGATAAAGAAACGGCAGCAGTTTATTGATGGCTTTACTGGAAAGCGGGCTGTAGCCCGGCTCAAGCGACAACTGACACAGCTTGACGACAGTCGCGGAATCAAGACCCCAATGCCCGAGCAAACGCTTCCTGAGCACGGATTTTTTGTTGATGGTCAGCAAGTCCTCGACCAGTGCCTGCTGTTTCCCGGTTCCCAGATTATCCCAGCCGCTGAAAACTTTCCTGATTTGCCAGGCGGTCACATTACCGTTCAGCTTCTTGATGTCGCGCTCCAGGTTAAATTCCCGGGAATTATCGAAGCCCAACAGCTCTTTGATCCGTGCGAAGCTGATATCGGCTTCCGTCTCGCACAGCGCGCTCAGCCTGCCTATCTGGCCGGCCGACAAGCGCTCTTCTGTTTCAGTGCAATGGTTTAAATACGTCAGGTTACTGATCGCCTGCATATAGCGAAAACGCTGGCTTTCCAGTCGGGCCAGGCCGGCCCGCCTGCGTTTGGGTTCCAGGGGGCAACGGCCGATACGATCAGCACACGGCTTAACGGGTCTTTGATAAAAAATAATGCGCTCCACCCGCGCTTTCACCGGTTCGGTTAACCGCTCGTGATGGCGCTGCTGTTGCCGCCAGATCAACCCCAACTCATCTTTATACATTTGCCGGTCCGTGCGCAGATGCTCGCCATTTTTGGCCCGGATGCGCTTGCAATCAGGGTGATCCCGGCTCGCCAGATATTCGCCCAGCGTCCGGCAGCCGGCCTCTTTTATAGCCGTTCTCAACGCCTCGGCCTCCTGTTTAAACGCCATCTGTCCGCTGTCGCGTTCGCGCTGGTCCGCACCCTCCTCCGACTCGGCCAGAACGGCCAGCACATCGGGATCATCGATCATGGCGCCCGGCCAGGTTTCGCGGCTGCCTGAAAAGCCTCGGCACTGGACAAAATGCAGCAATACCCGTCCCAGTTCATGCGCGGATAATTTTTCGTCCAGGGCTTTCGCGCGCAACCGATAGGGGTCGCCGATCCGGTTCAGAATGATTTCCGGCTGAGGTGATGCCTGCAGTTCTTCCGGCAGCCAGTTCAGCGTTAACAAATAGTTGAGCATACGCTGTTTGCGTTTCGCCTTGCGCTGGAGAATGCGTCTGTTCAATCTGGCATCGCGGTGTTTCGGATTGCCGGGAGCCGGTGTTTTTTCTCCATCCGCCTCGTTAAAAACCCGGCAACCCAAATCAATTATTCGGTCAGGCCTGCCCCGATTTTCCTCGAGCAATGCCCAGCCTATGGAATAGGTGCCTAGATCCAGCCCCAGAACTTTCTTGCTCATTATTGATCCTTGTGTATAATCCAGACCCTGATATAACCGACTAAGGCCTATCGTTAACTTTCCATACCAATGGAATTGTGTTCCGTAGGCATCGCTTCCAGGCGACAAGAGCCCTCGCAAAGTAAAACTTAAGGGGGCTTTTTTATGTCTGTCGGTTTTTATTTGTATTGTTTCAATCTCGCTTCATTCAGCCGTCAGCCTGCCGTTGATCATCCGTGCTCACATTGCCGACAGGACCAGCCGGCTTGATGATCGGGGTCAGGCTGACCGCGACGCACTGTTATTCGATCGCTGCCGCGTGTTTCATAAAATTGATTGCGGCCTTTCCGCTCGAAGGCTCGATGGCGGCTTTATCCCGTGCGGGGAGTTTTTTCATTCGGATTATAATGACTCGTTTTTTCAAAGCGGCCCATTGCCGCCCTGCCCATCGATAAGAGCGATGCGGACTCAACCGCCCGGCATCGTGACCCGCAAGCATTGGTGCCATAATCGGGCGCTTTACCGGCCTCAATTATATAGCGCCTGATTTACTTGTCTGGGCTTGAGATCACACTATTGAATTTGCGTTTTTGACGGGTATGCGCGGCGGAAAAATGCTATTTCGCCCCGGACAATCGTGTATCTTTATCGGGAAAAGTAGAAACCTCCCGCAAGGTGCTTGCAGGCCGGCTCGACGAATGGATTAGGCTCATGCGGGAGGTAGGTAGCGGGTAGGCTGGGTTGGAGCTGCGCGGAAACCCGGCATAAGGCGCTGTTGGTGCTAAGCCACAGGGATGTGGTGAATGTCGAAAATGCAGGAGCAGTTTTCGACCTACTACACGCCATCCATGGCGTTATGCATTTTCTGCATTTCATTACATCCCTGTAAATCAGCAGTTGCCGAGGAGCAAATATCTGTCCCTGGGGACGTCTGCGTTGTCTGTGGTTTTATGAGATATCCGGATTAGCGGCGACAGGATTCACCGAACCTGGCAGCGATAACCGCCTTTCTGCTTGCTTTGGCACAAGCGCTGGGCGGCATTGATCGCCTCTTCTTCGGTATCGAACCAGTCCTTGCGCACGGTGCCCGGCGAACCGACGCGCCCCCATTCGCGGACTAACGACCAATCACCGAACAGTCCCGGCATGATGATCAACTGGTAAAACCGGTTCATATTTTTGTCCGCCTCGTTCCGGACCAGATAAATACGGTTCATTCAAATATTCAACATCCGATTAAAGAGCCATTCCAGGCCATATTCGCTCTTACCCGCTCTCTGGCAAGCGCAGGGCTTCCGGCGGGTTCGATAAAACTTCAGGATATAACACGTGACTACATCCACATGTTAATGCGCCTGTACGGAGCCATATCATAACCATTCCGCGGCAAATGAGTAACGAAAAAATGGCGCGATGAAAACTTCAGGCACCGGCCTGCTTGATTACCGAGATTCAGTACGGCAACTTTCCCGATATCGGCCTTCACTGTATTATTGGGAATTCTGCTGCTGAACAAGAAATAGCGAAACAATGGCCGTCACTCATCCTGTCAATCCCCCACATCAGCCAGCAGAGCTATCGGCCGGATAACGCTTCATCGATAACCTATTTGAGTATATTTAAAGAGACAAATCCATGACTACATTAAACGAAGCACAGGCCAAGGCGGCGGCGGCCTATAATGCCGCGTCCGACCTGTTCGACCATCCCGCCAACACTTTCTGGGACCGGTTCGGGCACAGCACTGTCGAACGCCTGGACCTCGAGCCCGGTTCATCGGTACTCGACGTATGCTGCGGCACCGGGGCATCGGCACTGCCGGCCGCCATGCGCGTAGGTTCCGAAGGACAGGTTACCGGCATCGATCTGGCCGAAAGGCTGCTCGATCTTGCACGCGCGAAAGCGAGAAAACGCAATCTGAACAATGTTGAGTTCCAGGTTGGCGACATGCTTGATACGGGCTTTGCCGATGCCAGCTTCGACGCGGTGGTTTGCGTTTTCGGCATCTTTTTCGTACCCGATATTCCCTCGGCCATCCGGGAATTATGGCGGGTCTTGCGCCCCGGCGGAAAACTTGCCATCACCACATGGGGGCCGGATTTCTTCGAGCCGGGCAACTCGGTTTTCTGGAATGCCGTTCGCGATGTCAGGCCCGACCTTTACAAAGGCTTCAACCCATGGGATCGCATCGCCGAGCCTTTATCGCTCAACGAGGTGCTGATCGAAGCCGGTGTACCGAAAGCATTGATTGTGGCCGAATCCGCGGTGCATCCCGTGACATCGCCGGAAGACTGGTGGACAACGCTGCTCGGCTCGGGATATCGCGGCACAATCGATCAACTGGAACCCGAAGCAGTTGACTATGTTCGCCAGGCTAATCTGTCCTTCATGGCCGATTCGCGCACGCAAAACGTGCAAGCCAATGTGATTTATGCTGTCGCAAAAAAGCCTTAGCCTGAATACTTCACCACGAACGACCGCATGGACAGGAAATGATCCCGTCATTTCTCTGCATTCACCCCATCCATGGGGATTATAGAGGCGGTGGAATTGGGTCTGGAACAGCCTTCGTATCCTTCGTGGTGAAATGTTCAGATTAGCCGCTCTTGGGATGTCGGCATTAATTAAACAATCTGATAGGGTAGCCAACAATTAAAGAAGTCATTAAACTGGCCCGGATATCGCTACTGTCAATAAACACAAGCCCAAGCGTGAGTACGGCGCTGTTTAAGCATGACTTGTTTTGGAATCATGACTTTATATTTTTATACAACAAATTATTCGAGCCCTATGATAAACGCAGTAGCCAGCCTGTTCCCTGTAAAGCCACTTTGCTTAAAACCTAACAGAACATGTCGCCGCGCATGAAACCCTGGCTCAGGCGATTCGCGCTCATGCTGGCCTTGGCCGTTTTGAGCTCTTTCGGGCTGGTTGGCGCGGAATACAGGCAGCCCCTGCGCGTCGGTTCGGAAATTGGTTTTCCGCCTTACGCCGATATCGATGACCAGGGTCGATCGACTGGCTTCGCCGTCGAACTGTTTGCCAGGGTTGCCGAGGTCATGGGCATACCCGTCACCTTCCATCCGGACCGTTGGGACGTGCTCTGGCAAAAACTGAAGAGAGGCGAGATCGATGCCCTGCCGCTGGTGGCTCGCATGCCGGAACACGACGACCAAGTGGAACTCACCCGACCGCATACGCTCGGCTATGACTCCTTTTTCGTGCGCAAAGGGCATCCGCCCATCAAATTTATCGAGCAGGCCCGCGCCCTGAGTATCATCGTGTTGCGTTCGGACACGTCTCATCATGCCCTCGCCGGCCGCGGTTTCAACCATCAGTTGGTGATCGTCGATGATCTGGCCGATGGCTTCCGGCTGCTGGCCTCGGGGCAGCATGATGCGTTACTGGCACCGATGCTGCAGGGAAGCTGGCTGGCGCGGACAATCGGCCTGTCGGAAGTCATCGAGCCCGGCCCGCTGCTCAAGGAATACCGGCGCGAGTTCTGTTTCGCCGTCCGCAAGGGCGACACCGCGCTACGCGACCGCCTCAACCAGGGCCTGACCATCGTCAAGGCCAACGGGGAGTATGACCGCCTCTATAGAAAATGGCTCGGTATTTCCGCGCCTCCCACCTTCCCGATTAAATATGTGGCCTGGGCGGCAGGAGCCGCCGCCGTCCTTTTTTCGCTCCTGGCCTTGTGGACCTGGACATTGCGCCGACAGGTGTCGCTGCGCACCGCCGAGCTGGTCCAGGCTTATGCCGCCGTGCAGAGGGAACGGCAGCGTATGTATGACGTGCTGCAGACGCTTCCTGTCTATGTGATTCTGCTATCGCAAAATTACGAAGTGGTCTTCGCCAACCGCTTTTTCGAGCAGCGCTACGGCAAGGCCCGGGGGAAACGCTGCTACGAGTATCTGTTCAAGCGCGACACGCCATGCGAGGTCTGTGATACCTTCAGGACGCTGAAGACCAATGCTCCCGTGGAATGGCGGTGGTCCGGTCCGGACCGGCACGACTACGAGATTCATGATTTTCCCTTCAAGGATATTGACGGTACGCCGATGATCATGGAGGTCGGTATCGACATTACCGAGATAACGCGGGCCAAGCAGGCGCTGCGCGAAGCCAATGCCTCACTGGAGCAGCGCGTGGTCGAACGCACGGCCGAACTGGACGCGGCGCGGCGCGAAGCCGAGAAAGCGCACGACCTGTTGCGGGTGACCATGGACAATGCGCCGGCCCTGATGTCTTACATCGACCGGGAATGCCGGTTCCGGCGCGCCAACAGAAATTACGAGCTGTGGTTCGGCTACACTCCCGAGCAGGTGTGCGGCCGTCACATGCGGGAAATCGTCGGCGAGGAGGCCTGGCAGGCTATCTCTCCTTATATCCAGCGTGTTCTGGCCGGGGAGCGAGTCGCTTTCGAACGCCTTGTCACCTTGCCCAATATCGGCCCTCGCTGGGTTCATGCAACGTATTCCCCGGACTTCGATGCCGAAGGGCGGGTTCAGGGATTCGTCGTCCACGTGCTCGATATCAGCGAGCGTAAACGCGCCGAGGAAGCACTGCGCGAAGCCGACCGGCGCAAGGATGAGTTTCTCGCCATGCTCGCCCACGAGCTGCGCAACCCCTTGGCACCGATCAGCAACGCCGTGCAGATCATGAAACAATCCAGTTCGGATGAAACGCGGCTGTCCTGGTGTCGCGATGTCATCAGCCGACAAGTCGAGCAGCTAGTTCGCCTGGTGGACGATCTGATGGATGTCTCGCGTATCAGCCGCGGCAAGATCGAACTCAAGAAAGACCTTCTCGAAGTCGCTGTCATCGTGCAGCGGGCGGTCGAAACCAGCCAGCCGCTGATCGATGCCCGCCGTCATGAATTATCCGTGCACCTGCCGTCTGAGCCTCTAATCGTCGAGGGCGACCTGGTGCGGCTGTCGCAAGTCGTATCGAACCTGCTCAACAATGCGGCAAAATATACCGACGAAGGCGGATGTATCGCTCTGACCGTTGACCATGAAAACGATGACATTTTCATCCGGGTCCGTGACAACGGCCGAGGCATCGATCCTTCGGTGCTGCCCAGCCTGTTTCAACTGTTCTATCAGGTGGACCGCACCATCGACCGCTCGGAAGGCGGATTGGGCATTGGTCTTTCGCTGGTCAACAGCCTGGTATCGATGCACGGCGGCGAAGTCTGGGCCGTCAGCGAAGGCCGCGGCAAGGGCAGCGAATTCGTCATCCGCCTGCCTTGCCTGTCGCCTCCCCTGCCCGTTGATTTTCCTTACCCGGCAGTCCTCCTCCCTTCTGTTGAAGCGCCCCTGCGCATGCTGGTGGTCGATGATAATCGTGATGCCGCCCAGAGTCTGTCCATACTGCTGACCAGCATGGGGCATAAGGTATTGCTGGCTTATGACGGCCACGCCGCGTTGAAAATCGCACGGACTGAACGGCCTCAAGTCGTGCTGCTCGACATCGGTCTGCCCGGCATGGATGGCTATGCCGTTGCACGAGCGATACGGCGACATCCGGCTCTGGCAACAACGCAGCTGATTGCCCTGAGCGGCTATAGCGGGCAAGAGAATCGCGAAACAGCAAAAGCAGCCGGATTCGACGCTTATCTGACCAAACCGGTCAGTTTTGCCGATCTGCAGCATGTCCTGGCCCGGCAATCATTGTTCGGCCAGGCAACCAATCAGGCCAGCCTTCACTCTTCCTGACCATTCCGGCTACCGGGCATGCCGCCACAGGTTGGGACGGCAGCCCTCATCCGGCCTTGCGGCGGCTTCTTTTATTCCTGCGCGTGATCAAAACCTTATCGATGCGCGTTCCGTCAAGGTCCACCACTTCGAAACGCCAATCGCCATATTCAAAGCTGTCCGTCAGGTGAGGAACTCTTTCCAGGCGGTACAGAATGAAGCCCCCGGTCGTATTGTAGGCCTTATCTGCCTCGCCGGGAAAATCGGTGTCTATATCAAGCACCGACTTCAATCTTGCTATCGACACCCCGCCATCAATAAGCCACGAACCGTCTTCGCGCTGGACCACATCGGGATCGAGTTCGGATTCCGCCGTCGGGAAATCGCCGACGATAGCGGTAAAAACGTCGGTGAGCGTGACTAGACCCTCCAACTCGCCGTATTCGTCGACGATCAGGGCAATATCGTCATGCTCTTTCCGGAATAGCTCCAGCAGATGAGTGAGCGTGATGGAATCGGGCATATAAAGCGGCGGACGCATTGTTTTCTCGATATTGAACCGGCCTTCCATCATCGATTTCAACAGATCGCCGCGATGCAGAATCCCGAGTACATTTTCCAGGCCGTCCCGGCAAACCACCAGACGCTCATACTGGCAATCAGCAATTTTCAGCTTGACTTCATCTTCCGGAGCCGCCAGGTCAATAGCGAAAACCTCCTTGCGCGGTGTCATAATGGCGCCGACACGCTGTTCATCCAATCTCAGCACATTGGAAACCAATTTACTCTCGCTGGCATGGAAAACACCGGTTTCGGAACCCATTTCCATCAATAACCTGATTTCCTCGTTGGTGACCGAAGCCGGCCGGGGACGGTGAGCGCCGATGAGGCGGAGCAGCAAGTTCCCTGAAACCGACAGCAGCCAGACCAATGGGCTGGCAATTCTGGATAAAAAACTCATCGGGCGGGCAATCACAACGGCAATGCCTTCCGAGTACAGCAAAGCCAGACGCTTAGGGACGAGTTCGCCGACCACCACGGAAAAATATGTGATTAAAACCACCGTCAAGGTCAGGGCGACGCCTCTGGCATGCGGTTCGAAAGCCGGAATTTTGACCAGCTGCTCATAGATGGGCACCGCCAGTGTTTCTTCGCCCAGCGCACCGGTCAGAATGCCGACGGAGGTGATGCCAATTTGGATAGTCGACAGAAAACGGGACGGTTCTTCGTGCAGTTTAAGCGCCGTATTGGCACCCGAACGCCGCTCGGCCGCCAGCTTCTGCAGGCGCGCTTTTCGGGAAGAAACAACCGACATTTCCGACATTGAGAAAATGCCATTGATAACAATTAAGATAAGGATAAGACCGATGTCCATTGTATGAGCCGCCTCTTACCGTTACCGGCGCGACTGAGGAGATAAGTGAGCCAGGATGATACCATACCCTGAACCTGATTACGGAACCGCCAGGCAAACAGCCTTTCGAATCCAACAACAGCCAATTCCTAAAGGTAATCCCATGAAAGCGATGGTATTGAAACAGCTCTGCGATTTAAAAGAACACCAGACGCCGCTTGAATTGATGGAGGTCCCGATCCCCGTTCCGGGAGACAAGGAAATCCTGCTCAAGGTTTCCGCATGCGGTGTTTGCCACACCGAACTCGATGAAATCGAGGGCAGAACCCCACCGCCGTACTTGCCGGTTATCCCCGGGCACCAGGTCGTGGGCCGTGTTCACACAGTCGGAAGCAGCGTACAGCAGCTCAAACCGGGCGACCGGGTTGGCATCGCCTGGATTTTTTCCGCTTGCGGGACATGCAAGTTCTGCCGGGCCGGTCATGAGAATCTATGCCCTGATTTCGAGGCCACCGGCCGCGATACCAATGGCGGCTATGCTGAGTACATGACGGTGAGCGAGGATTTCGCTTACCGGATACCTAACGCCTTTTCCGATCTGCAGGCCGCTCCGTTATTATGCGCCGGCGCCATCGGTTACCGGTCTCTGCGGCTGACCGGGCTTGAGGATGGAAAGCGTTTGGGTTTGACGGGATTTGGCGCATCGGGCCATCTGGTTCTGAAAATGGCCCGGTTCCGCTATCCTAACACCGACGTGTACGTGTTTGCCAGAAGCGCCGAAGAACGCGCGTTCGCCCTGGAACTGGGCGCCGTCTGGGCCGGCGAGACAAGCGAACGGGCGCCTTGTAAACTGGACAGCATCATAGACACAACACCGGCCTGGCTGCCCGTCGTGGAAGCCCTGGCGAACCTCGATGCGGGCGGCCGGCTTGTAATCAACGCGATCCGCAAGGAAGGCGACAAGCAGAGCCTGCTGCAACTGGATTATCCGCAACATCTCTGGCAGGAAAAGGAAATCAAGAGCGTCGCCAACATTACCCGGGGCGATGTCCTGGAATTTCTGGATCTGGCCGCTGAAATGAACTTGGCTCCCGAAGTTCAGATATTCGCGCTGGAGCAGGCAAACGAGGCCTTGGTCGAATTGAAAACAGGCAGAATCCGCGGCGCCAAGGTGCTGAAAATCGATTGAAGGCCAAAAGTAGGCGCCTCTAGGCGACACGAATGACCGCATAGACAGGAAATGACCCTGGCAGTCCTCTGCGGCAACATGCGCCCTCCGGCTCCCCGGACCGGAGAAGGAAAACGTTGATAATTCTAATAATAAGGTACACAACCATGCCAAGCATCGACAACAGCACGACAACAGCCCATTACACCTGCCCCATGCATCCCGAAATTCAGTCCCTCCGGCCAGGAAACTGCCCAAAGTGCGGCATGGCGCTTGAGCCGGTCGAAACGCCCCGGCCCGTATCGCATACCGAATGGGTCTGCCCGATGCATCCGGAAATCGTCCGTGACGAGCCGGGCAATTGCCCTATCTGCGGCATGGCGCTTGAGCCCAGGACAGTCGATGCCGGGCAAGCCGAACAGAACCCCGAACTGACGGACATGAGTCGCCGGTTCTGGTTTGCCGCCGCGTTGACCGTGCCGCTGGTCATCGTTGCCATGGGCGACATGCTGCCCGGGCGGCCTGTTTCACACCTTTTCTCGATGCGGACCCGCACGCTCGTTGAGCTGGTATTGGCGACCCCGGTCTGCCTGTGGTCGGCCTGGCCGTTTTACGTTCGCGCCGTGCAATCGGTAAAAAACCGCAGCCTCAACATGTTCACGCTGATCGGGCTGGGCGTCAGCGTAGCCTATGTCTACAGCGTGATCGCGGCCCTGTTCCCGGACATTTTTCCCGCCTCGTTCCGCGAGCACGGCGAGGTTGGCGTCTACTTCGAGGCTGCCGCCGTGATCGTAACCCTGATCCTGCTCGGTCAGGTCATCGAACTGCGTGCCCGCAGCCAAACCAGCCAGGCTATCAAAAAATTGCTGGGCATGCAGGCGACAACGGCGCGCCGTCTGGCCGACGACGGCACCGAGGCGGATATACCGCTGGATGCGGTGCAGGCCGGCGACCGGCTGCGCGTGCGGCCGGGCGAGAAAATACCGGTGGACGGCGTGGTGCTGGAAGGCGCCAGTTCGGTGGATGAATCGATGGTCACGGGCGAACCGATCCCGGCCGAAAAGCACGAAGGCGACCGCGTCATCGGCTCGACCATCAACAACACCGGCGGCCTGGTCATGCGCGCCGAAAAAGTCGGCGCGGAAACGCTGCTGTCGCGCATCGTGGCGATGGTGGCCGAGGCGCAGCGCACCCGCGCGCCGATTCAGAAGCTGGCCGACATCATCGCCGGCTATTTCGTACCCGTCGTGGTCGTTATCGCGATCATCACATTTATCGTCTGGTCTGTTGCCGGACCCGAGCCGCGCATGGCCTACGCGCTCATCAACGCCATCGCCGTGCTGATCATTGCCTGTCCGTGCGCCCTCGGTCTGGCGACGCCCATGTCCATCATGGTGGCGACGGGCAAAGGCGCCGGCGCCGGCATTCTGTTCAAAAACGCCGAAGCCATCGAGCTGATGCGCAAAATTGACACGCTGGTCGTGGACAAGACCGGAACGCTGACCGAGGGCAAGCCTAAACTCGTCAGTGTCACGCCTGCCGGCAGCATTGGAGAAAACGACCTTCTGCGTTTCGCCGCAAGCATCGAACGCGGCAGCGAGCATCCGCTGGCGGAAGCCATCGTCAAGGGGGCCGAGGACCGCGGTATCGACCTGACCCGCGTCGAGGATTTTGCCTCCGTTACCGGCCAGGGCGTCAAAGGCCGCGTCGATGGCCATGACATCGCGCTCGGCAACCGCGCACTGATGGCCAGCCTGGACATCGATCCGGGCAATCTTGCAGCCCGCGCCGAGGAACTGCGCGGCGACGGCCAGACCGTCATGTTCGTCTCGGCCGACGGCAGGCCTGCGGGACTCGTCGGCGTGGCCGATCCGATCAAGGGCAGTACGCCCGACGCCATCCAGGCACTGCATCAAGAACACATCCGCATCGTGATGCTCACGGGCGACAGCCATACCACAGCCCAGGCTGTCGCCGACAAGCTCGGTATCGACGAGATCATGGCCGAAGTCCTGCCCGACCAGAAGGCCGATATGGTCAAGCGTCTGCAGGCCGAAGGCCGTATCGTGGCCATGGCCGGCGACGGCATCAACGATGCGCCGGCACTGGCTCGGGCGCATGTCGGCATCGCGATGGGCACGGGCACGGACGTGGCCATGGAAAGCGCCGGTGTCACGCTCGTGAAAGGCGATCTGCGCGGGATTGCCCGTGCCCGACGGCTGAGCCGGCAGACGATGGCTAACATCAAACAAAATCTGTTCTTCGCCTTCGTTTACAATTTTGCCGGCATTCCTATCGCCGCCGGGGTTCTGTTTCCGTTCTTCGGCCTGCTGCTCAGCCCGATGATTGCCGCTGCCGCCATGAGCTTGAGCTCCGTATCAGTAATCGGCAATGCCCTCAGGTTGCGCGGCGCGAAATTGTAGCAAGCGCTGTTCAAGCCATTTCCGCCATTATGCAGCCGACCGCTCATGCTCACGCACCTAAAAAACGGCGTTCTCTGCAATGCTTTATTTTTTATTGAAAAACCGGTCCTAATCTCCTATGCTCAGCGGTAAGGTTTTTAATTGTTATTCAAAATCTTGCTGGAATTACTCCTAAATAACTCAAACAACAAAGGGGACTGTATGAAGATCGGTATACCCAAAGAGATTCATGAGGGTGAAAAACGTGTAGCTACAACGCCAGAAGCGGCGGAAAAAATCATTAAAATGGGCTTTGAAGTCAGCCTGGAAAGCGGCGCCGGCGCAGGTGCCGATATTTCGGACGAGGCCTATAAAGAAGTCGGCGTCACAATCGTTAAATCGACCAAGGCGCTTTGGAAAAACGCTGACATCATCATGAAGGTCAGGCCGCCTGAACGCCATCCTGAACTGGCTATCGACGAGGTTGAACTTCTATCCCAGGGCCGTCACTTGATCAGCTTTATCTGGCCGGCGCAAAACGAAGAATTAATGCAAAAACTCGCCGCCAAGGGCGCGACCGTGCTGGCCATGGACAGCGTGCCGCGCATATCCCGGGCACAAAAACTCGATGCCCTCAGCTCCATGGCCAACATCGCCGGCTACAGGGCCGTCATTGAGGCGGCGCAGCATTTCGGCCGTTTCTTTACCGGCCAGATTACCGCCGCCGGCAAAATCCCTCCCGCCAAGGTATTGGTGATCGGCGCCGGTGTTGCGGGCCTTGCGGCCATCGGCACGGCCAAGGGAATGGGAGCAATTGTTAGAGCCTTCGATACGCGGCCTGAGGTCAAGGAACAGATTGAAAGCATGGATGCCGAGTTTCTGATGCTGGATTTTGAAGAGGAAGGCTCTGGAACCGGCGGTTACGCCAAAACCATGTCGAAGGAATTTATTGAAGCCGAAATGGCGCTGTTCGCGCGCCAGGCCATGGAAGTCGACATCATCATCACCACGGCCCTGATTCCGGGCAAGCCCGCGCCCGAATTGATTACCCAGGGCATGGTCAAGTCGATGAAGCCGGGCAGCGTCATCGTCGATCTGGCGGCCGAACAAGGCGGCAACTGCGCCCTGACCGAGAAGGACAAAGTGGTTGTCAAACTCGACGTGACGATTATCGGTTATACCAACCTGCCCAGCCGTCTGGCCAACCAGTCCAGCCAGCTTTACGCGACCAACCTCAGGCATCTATTGACGGAGCTCTGCCCCGAAAAGAACGGGGTGCTCAACGTCAACATGGACGATGAGGTGATACGCGGCACGACGGTCATCAAGGAAGGCAAGATCACCTGGCCGCCGCCCCCGCCCAAGTTATCGGTTGCCCCTCCTCCGCAAACAGACGCCCCCGCCTATCCCGCCGTCCAGGCACAAGAAAAAAAATCCGCAATTCCCGATTCCATCAAACAACTGATGCCGTTAATTGTCGGCGGGCTTGCCCTGTTCGGTATCGGCTCTGTCGCGCCGACCTCTTTCATGTCGCATTTTACCGTCTTTGTGCTGGCCTGTTTCATCGGTTATCAGGTGATCTGGAATGTAACGCCGTCGCTGCATACGCCGCTGATGAGCGTGACCAACGCCATCAGCGGCATCATCGTGATCGGCGCGCTGGTCCAGATTTCGGCACCGGGCGCCATCGGCAGTATTCTGGCCGGCCTGGCCATACTCATTGCGTCCATCAATATTGCCGGCGGCTTTTTAGTCACGCGCCGCATGCTTGAAATGTTCAGGAAATAAGGAGGGATATGATGTCTCAAAGCTTAGTCACGATGTCTTACATCGCCGCCACCATTCTGTTCATTTTAAGCCTGAGCGGTTTAAGCCATCAGGAAACCGCCCGCCGCGGCAATTATTACGGCATGGCCGGCATGGCCATCGCCATCATCGCCACCGCGTTAAGCGATGCGGTTAATGCTTATGTCATTTTAATTCTGGCCTTGCTGGTCGGCGGCGCTATCGGCGCCAAGGCGGCCTTAAGGGTTGAGATGACGCAAATGCCCGAACTGGTCGCCATCATGCACAGCCTGGTTGGCCTGGCTGCGGTTCTGGTCGGTTACGCCAATTTCATGGATACCGGCGCCAGTCTTTCGGGTGTCGAGAAAACGATTCATGAAACGGAAATTTATATCGGCGTTTTAATTGGCGCCGTCACGTTCTCAGGCTCGGTAATCGCCTTCGGCAAGCTCAGCGGCAAAATCAATGGCAAGCCGGTTCTGATTCCGTTACGTCACTGGCTGAATCTGGCCTTGCTGATTTTCGTTATCGGCTTGGGCCAGGTGTTTCTCGAACAGGCCGAAAGCGGCGGCGGTTTTTGGCCGCTGTTGATCATGACATTCATCGCGCTGGCTTTCGGCGTGCATATGGTCATGGCCATCGGCGGGGCTGACATGCCGGTGGTCGTGTCGATGCTGAACAGCTATTCGGGTTGGGCCGCCGCGGCCACCGGTTTTATGCTCAGCAACGATTTGCTGATCGTGACCGGCGCCCTGGTCGGCAGTAGCGGCGCCATTCTCAGCTACATCATGTGCCGCGCCATGAACCGCAATTTCATCAGCGTCATCGCCGGCGGTTTCGGTACCGGCTCAAGTGGCGAGGCGGCTGCCGTCGAAGGCGACGTCTACCCTATCGAAGCCGAGGAAACAGCGCAGATGCTGCTGGCGGCCAAAAATATCATGATCATTCCCGGCTACGGCATGGCTGTGGCGCAAGCCCAGCATACGGTCAATGAAATCACCAAGCTGCTCCGGGACAAAGGCAAGAAAGTCCGCTTCGGCATCCATCCGGTGGCGGGGCGCATGCCCGGACACATGAACGTATTGCTGGCGGAAGCCAAAGTACCCTACGATATCGTTTATGAAATGGATGAAATCAACGAGGATTTTCCCAATGTCGACGTTACGATCGTGATCGGCGCCAACGATATCGTCAACCCGTCCGCGCTCGATGATCCCAACAGCCCAATCGCCGGCATGCCGGTACTGGAATGCTGGAAAGGCGGCACCACGATTGCGCTGAAACGCAGCATGGCCTCGGGCTATGCCGGTGTCGGCAATCCGTTGTTTGTACTGGAAAACACGCGCATGCTGTTCGGCGATGCCAATGAGACGATGCAGGCGGTGTTGAAGGCATTGCAGCATTGATTGAGTAAGGTTCAAGGAATGCCTGTTACGCCTTGAACCTTATTTTTTAATATAAGGAGCCTACTAATGAAAAAAAATCAGAACGACAGTATAAAAATCACTCTGTTAATAGTAGCGGCAGCCTTGCTATCCGGCTGCGGCGATGATCGGAAAGAGGCGACCAAAGAAACCGAACAGACTATTCCCGAAAGCGTGCCGACAAAGCCGGCTCCGCCGGTTGAGAACGATGCGCCAAAGACGCCGGAGCAGCGTATAGAGGCGCCGGAAAGCGAACCCGAGCCGGCAGGGGTTGATAAAATACCCGAACCTCCTGAAGGTAAAGCCGCTGAACCAGCCGAAGCTTTGTTGCCTCCACCCGATACCGAAACCGAAATTGAGACCGAAACCTCATCGGCCGTTGCTACCGATCAAAAAGCGGCAAGCGATGCCACGGAAATCGTTAAACCCACGCCTGCGGAAGTGCGCAAGATCCAGCAGGGATTGCTCGATGCAGGCTTTAACCCGGGGCCGGTCGATGGCTTAATCGGCCCGAAAACCATGACCGCCCTGGAAAGCTTTCAAAAGCAAAAGGGTCTGGCTGCCGGTCATATTACCAAAGAAACGCTACAGGCATTAGGCATTACCCGATAAAAGCAGGCGCCAGGTTGACTTGCCAGTAATGGCAGCCTTAATTTCCTGATTGCCGAGCTCCATTGTCAGTTTTACACATCTGCGTGGGGTCAGGACTTGCGCATACAGTATGCATGCGCAAGTCCTGACCTCGATATCTTCCTGAGACAAAAATAGCCGGGGGGCAAGCTCATTCCAACCCGCGCTATTTCTTCTTGCGTGGATCATCGCCAGGATTTGTATACATGATATCCCATGGTCCAGTGGCGATTAGCTCGACGATCGTTTCCTCATCGGTTGTCCAGACATAATGGGGGTGACCTGCGGGTAATACGAAACTTGAACCTGCTTTAAGCATCTCGCCCTTCTCCATGTTGAATGTATTACCTATGCCATTTCCTAATTCGCCGCGCAGGACTGTGATTACCTCCGTAAAGGGGTGCATGTGCGGTGGTATCGGATAATTGGACGGAAATTTTAACCAAGCGATGAAAACGCCTGCTTTGGTTGGGTCACCAACCAGAACTACACTTTGAGCGCCTTTAGGGAGTATCGGTTCGTCATTCCATTTAACGGTATCTGGCGTAAACGATTCCATGGTAGCAGCACGCATGCGATCGATTTTATCTTGGGCTAATGCGGAACCTGCGAAAGAAACAATAATTACCGCTAGCAAAAAAATTCTCATCTGGTCTCTCTCTTTCTACGCAACTTGATGTCTATGGTTTAACTGAACCACCGCGTTGCGCTGAAACATTATGTTGTACAGTCCACAAACTAAACCACACCATCAGCGCTCATGCAAACAAATCGCACCGATACTTCCCGGCGGCGCTATTTGAGCGGTTGAGCCTTTGGGTTATGCCGAACAATAAAAGCCTCAATCGCATTTTTACTAATGAGCATGGAATAAATCAGGGAATTGTAGGTGCGAACTCACTTGTGCCCTTCAGGGTATTCGCACTGTGCGGATACCCTGAAGGGCATAAATAAATCCGCACCTACACCGGAAATTCATCCGCGTATTTGAGGAAGTTATTTTATGCGCGTTCCTTAATTCTTCAGCGCAACTGAAACTGGCTCCTTTTTCAACCAGTCATCATTTTTCTTGTGGGTGCAGTCACGGTCCAGGTTATCGCAACATTCAATATGCTGATTTTTATAATTCCCGCGTCGCGCTGAACTTGATATCAGGCCAGCGCTCCTCAGTCAGTTGCAGATTGACCCGGCTGCTGGCCAGGTAGACCAGATAACCGCCGCCGTCCTCAGCCAGATTGTCGAAGGCTTTATTCCTGAATTCCTCCAGTTTGCCGGGCTTGTCGGAACTGACCCAACGCACCGTGGAAACCGATACGGCATCGTACACGCATTCGACATTGTATTCTGCCTTCAGGCGGTAGGCGGTGACGTCAAACTGCAGCACGCCCACGGCGCCGAGAATAAGATCATTGTTTTTCAGCGGCCTGAACAGCTGCGTCGCGCCCTCTTCGGTCAACTGCACAAGACCTTTTTGCAACGCCTTGGCTCTGAGCGGATCTTTCAATACCACGCGACGGAACAATTCCGGCGCGAAATACGGAATGCCGCCGTATTTGAGGACTTCGCCCTGGGTAAAGGTATCGCCGACCTGAATCGTGCCGTGGTTGTGCAGGCCGATGATGTCGCCCGGATACGCTTCCTCGACGCTTTTGCGCGTGTCGGCCTGAAACGTGATCGCATTGGCTACCTGGATATTCTTGCCGATGCGGACATGATTGATCTTCATGCCCTTGTCGAACTTGCCCGAGCAGACACGCAGGAAAGCCACGCGGTCACGGTGCGCCGGGTCCATGTTGGCCTGCACCTTGAATACAAAGCCGCTGAATTTTTCTTCTTCGGGCGAAACGGTGCGTTGCAGGGCTTCGCGCGGCTTGGGCGACGGCGCGTATTCGGCGAACGCATCGAGCAATTCCAGAATGCCGAAATTGTTGATGGCGGAGCCGAAAAATACCGGCGTCTGCCTGCCCGCCAGATATTCATCAAGATCGAACTCGTGGCTGGCGCCTTTCACCAGATCGATTTCATCCCTTAATTCCTCAGCCTGATCCTGCAGCAATTCATCCAGTTTCGGATTATCCAGGCCCTTTATGATTTCGGCTTCGGCTATTCTGCCGCCGTGCTGGGCGCTGAACAGATGAATTTCATCCTTATACAGGTGATAAACGCCTTTGAAACGTTTGCCCATGCCGATAGGCCAGGTCATGGGCGCGCAATCGATTTTAAGGACATCCTCAACCTCGTCCATCAACTCAATCGGCTCCCGCCCTTCCCGGTCCAGTTTGTTGATAAAGGTCAGGATGGGCGTCGTGCGCAGGCGACAGACTTCCATCAGGTTGATCGTTCGTTCCTCGACACCCTTGGCGACGTCTATAACCATCAAGGCCGAGTCGACGGCCGTCAGCGTCCGATAGGTGTCTTCGGAGAAGTCTTCATGCCCGGGCGTGTCCAGCAGATTGATAATACGGTCTTTATGCTCGAACTGCATGACCGAGGTCGTGACCGAGATCCCGCGCTCCTTTTCCATTTCCATCCAGTCGGATGTGGCATGACGTGCGGCTTTTCGGCCTTTTACCGAACCTGCCAGCTGAATGGCGCCGCCGAACAGCAACAGTTTTTCGGTCAGTGTGGTTTTACCTGCGTCTGGGTGGGAAATGATAGCGAACGTGCGCCGACGCCGCAGTTCTGTAAGTAATTCTGACATGCCTTTGATTTATGGGAATTTGCTAAGAAAATGGCCAATTATAACTTATTATTAAAAGTGATGTATTTTCAATATAATGCATCAATCTAATGACAGGAGTTTTTATGATTTTTCTACAACGTTTTATCTTACTGTGTTGGTTTTTTTCTTTGACAGCCTGCTCAAGCATGTATTACAGCGGCCTGGAAAAAATAGGCATCCCTAAACGCGAGGTCATGGTCCATCGGGTTGAAAAAGCGCGCGATACACAGGAAGAAACCAAGGAACAATTCAAGTCGGCGCTGGAACAGTTCACCGCCCTGACCAATTTTAAAGGCGGAAACCTTGAGGCAACCTATAACAAGCTGAACAGCGAATACGAGGACAGCGTCAGCAAAGCCGAGGAAGTCAGTAAGCGTATCAGCGACATCGAGGATGTCTCCGGCGCATTATTCCGCGAATGGGAAGAGGAATTGAATCAATACAGCAATCCATCACTAAAACGCAGCAGCCAGCAAAAATTAACGGCTACAAAAGCGCACTATAACCAGCTTATCGCCGCCATGCGCCGCGCCGAGTCCAAAATAGCGCCGGTACTCAGCGTGTTTAGGGATCAGGTTTTATATTTGAAGCACAACCTGAACGCTCAGGCGATAGCTTCCTTGAAAGACCAACTGGGCCTGGTGCAATCCGACGTGTCGGCTTTGGTTGCGGCCATGGAGCAATCGATTCACGAAGCCAATGCTTTTATACAAACCATGGAAAAGCAGTAACACCGGTTTGCGGACGGTTAAAAATCAATCAAATTGTTGCCATACGGGCACAAATCGCACGCCCCTGATTGAAATCGGGAGGCGTGCGATTTGCCACAGATTCAGCCTCAGATCACCCAAGCCACTTATTAGCTACTTGTTATAGTCAAAACTTCCGGCCGGCCGCGCAAAAGTATATTTCGCCGGATTGACTACCAGGGTCTCCGCCATCAATCCAATTGCCTTATGCGGTGCCGGAATGGTCGCCAGTGCGGTAATCGGCAATAAGCCGACAAATGCCGCGGTTCCGACCACCATGCCGACAAAGGATAGCGGCCTGACCACGGCGACATCGGCCAGCACGTCATAACCGTCTATTGCCTGGGGTTCGGCGGAAAGCATACTGGAAAACAATAGTGCGGCGGCCAAGAACAGCGCTTGAGCATGTTTCATAACGGTACAATCTCGTCTTTAGAAAACAGAGTGGCTAAGTTTAGTCAAACCTTAACAGCTCAACCAATGAATTGATTTATTATTTGTGTGCCGGCAGCGAGCCTGAAACATTTCCGGCACAGCTGCTGTGACAAAGGCGGGCAAACAACCTTATACTGCGATATTTTGCGCAGCACAGGGTATCATTTTTTATTCTGCGTGCGCCAGAAATTGACTATTTCATCCACATCCAGGTCGGTTGGCCCTTCCCGCCAACTGGTAAAATAATCGACGTCGTTACTCTTCGGTTCCGGATTGGGCCGGTAAATCTGCACGCGCGTCGGTAACGGCGCCGCCTCGCCCAACACCAGCGCCTCTCCTCTGCCCAAGGAACTCAGAATATCGGTCAAGTCGCCTTCGGCTTCAGGAACGAGCCCGCGAATGTATGCCTGGTCATCCGGGTTGGTGGTACGTAGGCAAATGTAGGAACTGCACTGCGACAGCATGGTTTCCGACAATTCGGTAGGCCGCTGGCTGACGACACCGATCGATACGCCGTATTTACGCCCTTCCTTGGCGATGCGCTCCATCATCTTTTTAGTACCTTCGAACGCGCCGTTCTTTTCCCTGGGAATGTAGGCATGCGCTTCTTCGCAAATCAGGGTAATGGGAAAATCACGCCGGCGCGGATTCCAGTAATTGAACTCGTAGGCCAGACGGCCTACCTGCGCGGAAACGGCGGGCCTGACGTCTGTCGGCACGGAACTTAAATCGACGACGGTAATGTTGGCTTTCTTATCGCCGAGCCCGACAAACTGCCGCAGCAGATCGGACATGCTTTCGGAAGTGTTGCGTATTTTCGGCTTCAGCAGGAAATCATAGCGGACGTCATTGAACCGGCTTTGCATTCTGATCAAAAATTCGTCGAACTGGCCGAACAAGGCCCCCTGCACCTTGCCGAAGTCTTTTCGTTCTTCGTTGGCTGCCTTGAATTGCATGTACATCTCGGCCAGTGAGAAATAAATCGGCGTATCGATTGAAACCGTTGGCAAACCGATTCTTTTGGCCTCCTTACGCTTGAGCTGTTGCAACACTTCGCGCAAAAAAGACATTTGCAATGTGGCGCCCTTGTCGTCCCGGTCTATGAATAAATCGACCAGTTCAGCATAGGTCATCATCCAGTACGGCATTTCCATTTCCATGGCATCAACATAATTGACCAGCTCGTCCGGAAATGCCGATTGAATCGTACCGTCGTCATCCTTCCAGCAATACTCGCCGTGCAGGTCCAGCATGATGATATGGCTTTTGGGCATGGCTCTGATCGTATTCTGAATCAGGCTGGTGACGGTCCATGACTTACCGGAACCCGACTGTCCGACGATGGCGAAATGGCGGCCGAAAAGTGCGCGCGGATCGAGGCTTAGGTGATAATCCTTGTGCGAAGCGAGCTGGCCGATAAAGAATTTGTAATCGCGGAATTTCGAGAAAATGGCGTTGATTTCGTTCAAGCCAACGGCATAGACCTTGGCGCCCGGCGTCGGGTAATGGCGCACGCCGCGGATAAATGTGCCATCACTCTGAATCTCTCCAACCGGAATCAGGGAAATGAACCGGTCCGACCTGCGCCGATCGTCGCTGTCGAAACGGTCTTTTTCCCACATCTTGAAGACCAGCGCCAGAACGCCGATATTAGCCTGCCGGATAACGACATAAGATCCGATGTTGCCGGCCAGTATTTCTTCGTCGCCTACCTTGATGATCGGCGTATCGATTGAATGCTCTTCGGTTATCCTGGCATCCATGCCGTCGCCGCGGACTTCGGATAAATAGCCGATCAGGATATCGGATTGTTGCTCGGACATTGTCATACTCATTTATAAAATAAATATAACAAGCTTAGTCCAGTTTCCGAAAGGCACAAGAGACAAGGTATCAGGCAGCAAACCCTGTGGCCGGAAAATTCCAGGAACTATAATCACTGGTGCTTCGGAATTACCCTCCAAAGTCAGCCAATAGATCAATAAACCACAAAGAAAATCTCCGTGTTCTCTGTGTCCTTCGTGATTTATTGCTCTGTGAATTGATGCCAGTGAGGATTAGTTTTTTTCATCAATCCACTCATAAAGCTCCGTCAGAGCCGGGTCGCATTTACAGCAACTGGTGCCGCAGGACGATTCCAGCGGCATTTTTCGCACTTTGCCCTTGCTGATCCATTTACTCAGCATACCGCGCAACGCGTCGGCATCCGTACCGAAATGGTTGACCAGATCGATCAGGGCTACCCGGTGCTGTTGCTGTAAATAGCTTCTCAAATCAGACAGTATCACTATAAGGCTCCCCCGTTATTTTTGTGCCGCTGTTTTTACCGACCAACCACAGGCCGAGCAGCACAGCCAGAAAGGCCAGTATCAACCCTGTCATCCAACCCAAGGAATATTCAGGATGCAGACGGTAAGTCATGGCCTGATAAAAAACGGTGGCCGTCATATAAGCCATGCCCGTGGTCCAGAATACGACAAACAGGGTCCAGCCCAGATTCGTTTCCCGGTAGATGGCGGCCGTCGCTGCCACGCAGGGCGCATATAACAAAATAAACAATAAATAGGCAAAGGCACCGACTTGGCCGTCAAAACTGTTTTGCATGGCTGCAAAAGTGCCGGTATTGACTTCCTGCTCGTTGGCGGCGGAATCGAGGTCGTTGACCGGACCGATATTTAATCCCAGCGGGTCCAGCAGATTATCGGCCACTGCCCGCAGGTTTTCAGGCACAGTCAGACAGGCTTTGATCAAGGCCTCTTTCAGGTCAAATACTTCCGTATCGGAAGCGGCCGATTCTGTCTCGCCCAATTGGCTGTATAACGCGTCGAGAGTCCCGACCACGGCCTCTTTGGCCAATACACCGGTAAAAATACCGACTGTTGCCGGCCAGTTGTCATTATCGATGCCCATCGGCTTAAAAGCGGGCGTCAGGCTTCGCCCGATTTCGCTCAACACCGATTTATTGCTGTTTTCCTGACCAAAACTGCCATCCGTGCCCCAGGCATTCAGGAAATTCAGCACCAACACCATCGGCACGATAACCTTGCCGGCATTGAATAAGAACGATTTTAGCCGGTCCCAGGTTCGGATAAAAACTCCGCTCAGAGTCGGCATATGGTAAGTCGGCAATTCCATGATAAAGGGCGCCGACTCGCCTTTGAACAGCGTATGGCGCATGATCAGACCGGTCAGCACGGCCACGATGATGCCCAGCAGATACAAGCCGAAAACCAGGTTCTGGCCGCCGACCGGAAAGAAAGCCGCGGCAAACAAGGCGTAAACGGGCAGCCTGGCGCCGCAGGACATGAACGGATTCATCATATTAGTCAGAATTCTGTCGCGCTGATTTTCCAACGTGCGCGTCGCCATGATGGCCGGCACATTACAACCGAAACCGACAATCATCGGGACGAAGGATTTGCCCGGCAACCCGATCATGCGCATGAACCGGTCCATGACAAAAGCCGCCCTGGCCATGTAGCCCGAATCTTCCAGGGCCGACAGAAACATGAACAGAAAGCCGACGATAGGAATAAAAGTAGCGACGACCTGAATGCCGCCTCCGACACCGTTCGCCAGCATGACAATCAGCCAATCAGGCCAGTTTAGCCCTGTCAACACATGACTTAAGCCGTCGACCAGCAAAGCACCCACGGCCTGGTCAAAAAAATCAATAAAGGCACTGCCGATATTGATCGTAAACATGAACATCGCATACATGACCAGCAAAAAAACCGGAATGCCTAAAAATCTGTTCAAGACGATATGATCGATTTTATCGGTCGTATGCCGACTGATTTCATGCAGTTTGCAAACCGCGCCCTGTGTCAACCGGTTAACAAATCCATAGCGGGCATCGGCGGCGAGAATGTCGATTTCGTCATCGGTCTCATCCTCTACCCGCTGTTGCAAGGTTGAAACAGTGGAACTCACCTCGTTTCCTGCCAATTGTTTGGCCAGCGTATCGCCTTCCAATAACCGAACGGCCAGCCAGCGCCGATCACACTGGTGCTTTTTCGCTGTATCGTTCAACAATAATGACAGATCATCTATCGCCTGCTCCAAAGCGACTGGATAGGTAATTTTTAACGTGGGTACCGGCTTTGACGCTGCGGAATTGTTGATAGCCGCTTTTAAAGACTTGATGCCGCCTTTTGTTGAGGCGCTGATTGGAATGACAGGACAGCCCAGTTGTTCGGCAAGAAAATCAACATCAATTTTAATGCCCCGCTGCTTGACGACATCCATCATATTGAGCACCAAAATCATCGGCACTCGCATCTCGATCAGCTGCGATGTTAAATAAAGATTTCTTTCTATGCTTGAGGCATCAATGATATTGATGATTAAATCAGCTTCCTTGGAGGCCACATAATCGCGCGCAACTTTCTCATCCAAAGACACTTGATCGTCTGCTGCTTCCAGAGAATAGGTCCCAGGTAAATCAACCAGTTCGATAACTTTATTATCAAAGGTATATTCACCGGTCTTTTTCTCGACTGTAACGCCCGGCCAGTTGCCGACATGCTGCCTGGCGCCGGTAAGCGCATTAAAAAGTGTGGTTTTGCCGCAATTGGGATTGCCTACCACGCCTACCGTGAAATCGGCTTTCATCAATTTTTCTCTATCAGCAGGATTGCAGCTTCATCTTTGCGAAGCGTCAATGAGAATCCGCGCAGTTTGATTTCAACCGGATCGCCCATAGGGGCAAAACGAGTAATACTAAAAGCAGTACCCGGCGTCAAACCCATAGCCAGCAATCGTTTACGATAGGCTTTACCTGATGCATCAAAGCCGACTATTTTCCCTGAGTCACCTACAGCAAGATTTTTTAATCGTAACCACATAATTTAGCCTTGGGTATTAAGAGTTGGTGAAATATACGGATGGAACGGACTCTAATCAATAATCGTTCTCATTAAGAATGACTATATCACAATAATCTGACACACTCAAAAACTCGTATCCCATTGGTCTGATTTTGATCATTTTCCACGAACTTGAGCGAACGACCGGCCAGATAATAAAAAACAAGAAAATAGTGAGGACTGATGCTGAAACCGCAGAGAGATGCTCATGTTTCTGTTTTAGCGGTTTTGGAAGCTTAATTGATACTATGCTTGAGGGGGATTCAATTTTGCGTTTACGAGGTAAAAAACCGGAAGAAGAATTATCGACACCTCTACCGCAAATATCAGTTGTAAAGACCCTGAGAAAGGATGTGAAATTTAGATTAGCTTGAAGTAAATGAGAATCAGGCAAAAAAGAGATCAACGCAATGACCAAGCAACTAAAAATAATGACCACTCATGCTTCATTACAAATTCAGAGGACTGTGGTTCTTGCGTTGATGATTATTCAATCAATTATTTTGCATTTTCCTCGCGATTCATCGACTCTATCGCGAAGCTCTTTGCCCGGCTTGAAATGGGGTACATATTTTTTTGCCAATGCCACAGAATCGCCGGTCTTGGGGTTACGCCCCATGCGTGGCGGACGTTCATGCAGAGAAAAGCTGCCAAAGCCTCTAATCTCAATGCGTTCGCCGGAAGATAATGCTTGATTCATTTTCTCAATGATGCACTTTACGGCCAGTTCCACATCTTTTTGTGCAAGGTGTGGTTGTTGTCTGGCAAGCGCTTCAATCAATTCGGATTTTGTCACATTCTATCCCGTGCAAATGAATAAAATCAGAGGGGTATGCATGTCATGCATACCCCGTATGGTTTTTATTTTTCCATTTGTTTAAAGAT
>SWBW01009914.1_pt1 | contig 98970 bp, 76 predicted proteins | sample 4693041 | NCBI WGS metagenome assembly SWBW01 (sample SAMN10267271, study PRJNA491770) | bioreactor metagenome | isolation source: DHS bioreactor inoculated with marine methane seep sediment | place: Japan: Omine Ridge, Nankai Trough | collected 2006-05-06 | reverse complement strand
AAAAACTCTGATACCTGGATATTCCCTAACCGCGACAACAGCAATCACGTCTGCGAAAAATCCATCTCAAAACAAGTGGACGGGCGACAGAATCCCGTTATTCATCAGAACAGAACCGCACACAATGACGCATTGGTACTGCCCGGAGGCAAGTGGACACCCCATGATTTAAGGCGTACTGGCGCAACTTTAATGGGGAGTTTGGGCGTATTGCCGGACGTGATCGAAAAATGCCTGAACCATACTGAACAAAACAAAATGAAGCGAGTTTACCAGCGACAGGAATTGAAGGCGGAACAGGCCGAAGCTTGGCGGAAACTGGGCAAGCAATTGGAGATGTTGAGCAGGGCCGATTCCAGCAACGTGTTGATATTCCGCAAAACCAAGTAAACCCGATAAACCGAACAACCACCCTTAGCCCGACGTGGCGAAAGCCGGATACCTTCAACCGGCTGGTGTGGTTCTTTTTTTGAAGGGTAACGCGTTGAATGAGTGTTATGACTGATACCCCCAAAAAACCGCGCGAAAGGCGCACCCCAATAACGGAAGCGTATTCGTCACTTATGATTGCTATGGATTTTTGGTGTTGGCTTTTAGCTGAAATCGAAACAGATTCCAAGCTAACAAGCAATGATGACGAATACGCTGAAGCCGAAGCTGATCATGGGCAAACCATCAATGACGACGAGCATAGTAGCGACGCTGAATCCTACTTTATTGATCATATTTTCGGCGACGCTTGGAACGACCCAAATACGAATGGCGATGAACTGGAAGAACAGATCGGCTTGTCATTGGACGGGGCCAGGGACCCAAAAACCGCTCCTCTTGCGCTAATTCAAATCATGTTTACCGTTGTTGCCTATACTGTTCAGGCATGGAAATCAGAAAAAAGCGGGAAGCACGATGAGGCGTGGACATATGCCGCTGACGCACAATATTGGGCAGGCATATTAAATGCGCTTCACAGCGAAAAGATTTATAGAGAAAATCCCGCTGTGAGTATGGCTAATCGCCGTCATGAAGAAACTCGCGCATTGAAAAAAGAGGTTATCAAATATTGGAAAGAAAACATTGACCCACATCTTACAGCCCAGAAAGCCGCTAATAAATTATTAGACGTGTTTTCTTTGTCGCATAAAACACTTGCCGAATACATATCAGAAGGAAAAAAAACGGAAGAACATGTCTCAGAAGCAAAGAACAAATCAAAAAAGAAGAAAAATATTCCATAAAAGTTTCCCTTCTCCGCAGGACGGAACGTGAGCGCATAGGGGTAGCAATCGAGCAAAATATGTTAATAATACTATAGCCATATACGACAACATCCACTTAGATTCGATAGAGGCGAATATATGGCTACACAAAACAATGAAATTTTATTAGCTGCTGGTTTTTTAAGAATATGGCAAATCGTCGGTGACAAAAAGAGAGGCATACTACCATTAATCCCCATCAGCAAATCAGCTTGGTGGGATGGTGTCAAAACAGGCAGATACCCTGCCCCGGTCAAGCTATCACCCAGAGTTACCGCATGGAAAGTGCAGGACATACGCGCATTAATTGAACAGCAATAAAAAGCCCCGAGTCCTTTTACAAGACCGGGGCTTCACGGGATGCAATGCGCACAATAACCTATTAATTTCAGCTGTTTATTGTAACAAATCCTGTGCTTCGGTCTCGTATTACGTGAGATTGCGCAATGCAGAAAAACAAAAAAGCAGCACCTTATTCAAAAACAATCATCAACCACCCTAATAAATCAGAAGTAATCATTTGCACCGGAAAAAACGGCTGGAACAGGGCAAAGTCAACAACATGGTACAGCCGCATCCCTAAGACCGTTTTACCCTATCAAGATGATCCAGCGGCTTATAAATGGCCTGTTCAAAATCGGGCTGTTATGGTTTTTGATTTCGGGCCTGATGATGAAGGATTTAACCGTCTATTGATCCTATCGCAACAACTCCTCATTGATGGCGCTGATTGGATTATATTGCTCAACCAATCATTTCCAATGGTTAAGATTCAGGGAAAAGCGGCGTGATGGATAAATTAGACTACGAAGTAACTCAGCCCGGTTTAATTACACTCAATGTTACAAAACCGGTGACACCAGAACCGAAATCGGCGCGGCCCAAGTTCGGGTTTAAACGAGCTGGAGAAATGACAGAAAAGCCGGTGCCTGAACACTGGCTTATCAAGGGGTTAATTCCCAAAGAATCTCTAGGCGTAGTATTCGGGCCACCAGCAAATGCAAAATCACTATTTGTATTAGATACGTCATTTTGCACAGCAGCAGGAATTGATTACGAAGGCCGAACGACAGAGCAAGGCGACGTTGTAATCATTGCAGGCGAAGGTTTCTATGGATACAGCAAACGATTGAAAGCGTTAGAAGAAAAGTACGGTAAGAGAGCGCCAATGAATCTGGCAATCAGCGAACAGGCCGCACAGTTGAACGATCCTGCAAGTTGTGACGATATAGCGCAGGCAATCAGGGAAGCAGGGCTGGATCCCAAATTAATCATTATCGATACATTAAATCGGAATTTTTGCGCTGATGAAAACAGCAGCCGAGACATAGCGCAGTTGATGACGAATCTTGAGCAGTTCTTTAAACCATTTGGCGCAACAATCATTATCGTTCATCACTCAGGGCATGGAACAGAGCAGCGTAGTCGGGGCAGTTCTGCTATTCGTGGCGCGTTAGATTTTGAGTATAGCGTGATAAAGGACAACAACAACGTGGCTATATCAAACCATAAGGCAAAAGATTTCGAACCACCAAAACCACTTAATTTCATTTTAAAGCCTGTTTTCTTGAACTGCTTACCTGAGGAAGGCGAGCAGCAAACTTCTGTTTATTTGGAATATGCCGGCGAAGCTGAAAAAACTTCCAAGAAAGGCAAATTAAGCGCACGTAACACAAATATATTGCAGAGCCTGACCGATGCCTTACGCCAAAAGGGAATCGACCCGACCGAGGAAATACGGCAGAAATTCGGTGGCTTTAGCACAGGAACATTCAAGAACGTAGTGCCGATTAATGATTGGCGCGAATATGCCTATAAAGCCATATCAGCAAACACCGACTCGGCAAACAAAAAAGCTTTTGAACGATTCAGGAATAATTACTTGAATATCTACCTGATGGAGCATGACGGGTATGTGTGGCGCATTGATCAAAGTGACGGTGACAAATTAGCGACAACAAGCGACAAATTATTAAACCCTAGTAACGACGGGGCTTTGAGTAGTAGCGACAGCAAGCGACAAATAGCGACAATTCCAAAATTGTCTCATGATGACGACGCGACGACAGCGACACACTCCTATAGGAGTGTCGCAGTTGTCGCTAGCCAATCAACACCGACAATTCTTGATGATGTGGAGGTATTTTGATGACCTCTTCATTGGCGAAAATCAGAGAGTCCGGTTTCAGTTTGGCGTTAGTTGATGGCAATATTGAGGTCAAACCGGCAAGCGCATTAACCCAACAGCAGCGGCATCTCCTAAAATCTCATAAAGCGGAAATCATTTCCGAACTACAGGCCGAGCAATTAAGACAGGCTGAGAATGAATGTCGTGTCATTACCTGGTTGTCACTTATTGGCGAAACCGATCGTGATATTGTAGACGACACCTTAACCAGATTCCGGAATGATCCAGAAGCCCGTGTTTATTTTTTGTGCCGTGCAGATGAAGCGTTAATACTGCAGTAGCACAAAGTATATTTTCTACGCCGGGCTGATGAAATATTAGAAAAATATCAATCACTTGCCCATGAAGGTTGGCAATATGACAAAAATAAAGAATGACGAACAGGTAAAGACAATATCAGATGACGAACCCGAGGCATTATTTAAGGCCAGAGTTTTTCTTCGCCCATCAATGCGGGCGGCAATAACCACAGCAGAATTCACACCAATTGAGCTTGACAATATTGGCCTCCATGCACTGGCTCAAGCAATGGATGAGCACACACAAGCCATTAATAAGGGTGACCTGAAACACGCTGAAGCCATGCTGGTATCACAAGCGCATAGTTTGGATGCAATATTTCATCAGTTGGCATGGCGGGCGAATGAGCAGAAGCAACTGAAACAATACGAAACCACGTTTAAGCTGGCATTGAAGGCCCAGAGCCAATGTGCAAGGACGCTCGAAGTATTAGCTAAGATCAAGAATCCACCGATCGTCTACGCCAAACAAGCGAACATTGCCAACGGGCCGCAGCAGGTAAACAACAGCATATCTCCGCACGCGGGCGAAACAGAAAAACAGAAAAACGAACTATTGGAGCATACTCATGGCGAACGGTTGGACACCGGAACGACGGGCACGACAAGCGGAATTAATCAGAACCTGGAAACCGTGGAAACACTCGACAGGACCTAAAACAGCCGAAGGCAAGACTAAGACCAAGATGAACGCATACACGGGCGGAACGTGGCGTATATTGAAGGAAATGAGCAAGGTGTTGAAGGAACAGCGGCAGGTTATCGATGACGTTGCCAAAGAGTTATAATGTATGAAAATTTATAACTAATGTACGAAACCTGGACTTATTAATGAAATTGACGTTATCCCGTTTGGAAAACCTGCTGATGACTGCCTGCGACGACTTGCGCGGCAGCATGGATGCCAGTGAATACAAGGAATACATCTTCGGCATGTTGTTCCTGAAACGGGCCAGTGACCTGTTCGATCAACGCCAGGCTGAACTGCGCAAACAGTTCGCGGCCCAAGGCATGTCGCCGGACGATATTGAAGAAGAACTGAAAGATCCAGACCATTACTCCGGCAAATACTTCTTTGTACCGCCGCGCGCCCGTTGGAATCAAGGCTGGCAGGAAGAAGTGGTGGAAAATGGCCAGAAAAAGATCGTCCAGCGCCCGGCTCTGAAGCATGTCAAAGAGAACGTCGGCTCCGCCCTGAACAAGGCACTGGAGGCCATTGAAGATGCCAACCCTGATGCCCTGCAGGACGTACTCAAGGGCATCAACTTCAACCGCAAGATCGGCCAGCGCACACTGGATGACGACACCCTGGCCGACTTCGTACAGAACTTCGAGAAAATCCCGCTCAAGGACAGCGATTTTGAATTTCCCGACCTGCTTGGCGCTGCCTACGAGTTGTTAATCAAATACTTCGCCGACTCAGCTGGCAAAAAAGCCGGCGAATTCTACACGCCTGCCGAAGTAGTGAGGCTCTGTGTAGAAATATGCGACCCAGACGAGGGCATGAGTGTCTACGACCCTACAGTAGGCTCCGGCGGTATGCTGATCCAGATGCGCGATTATCTGCGCGAAAAAGGTGGCAGTGCCGATGAGCTAGCGCTGTATGGCCAGGAAAAAATGGGCACTACCTGGTCCATCTGCAAGATGAACATGCTGCTGCACGGTATTTCCCATGCCGATATTCGACAGGAGGACACTCTGCGCGAACCTCAGCATCTGGACGAAAGCAACGAGTTGAAGCGCTTTGATCGGGTCGTGGCTAATCCACCCTTCAGCCAGAATTACATCAAGAAAGATTTGAAATTCTCTGGCCGTTTTCCGGTAATGATGCCGGAAAAAGGCAAAAAGGCCGATCTGATGTTTGTGCAGCACATGCTGGCAGTGCTCAAGCATAATGGCCGCATGGCTACGGTTATGCCTCACGGCGTGCTTTTCCGTGGTGGCGAAGAGCGTGAAGCGCGTAAATACTTTATCGAGCACGGCTATCTGGAAGCCATTATCGGCCTGCCCAGCAACTTGTTCTACGGCACTGGTATTCCGGCCTGCATTCTGGTACTGAACAAAGACGGTGCAACCAACCGCAACCATGTACTGTTCATCAACGCCGACCGCGAATATCGCGAAGGCAAGGCGCAAAACCACCTGCGGCCGGAAGACATCGACAAGATCATCTATGCCTACCGCTCCAACGAGGATATTCCATCCTGTGCCCGCCGGGTGCCAATAACAGAAATCATTGCCGAAGACTACAACTGCAATATCCGCCGCTATGTGGACAACGCCTCGCCACCCGAGCCGCACGATGTGCGCGCCCACCTGCACGGTGGCGTGCCGAAGGTGGAAGTCGAAAGCCTAGCGAACTTCTGGCAAAACTATTCGCAACTGAAAGACGACACGTTTGTTCCAAGGGATGAAGCCTACCTGGATTTTACCCCGGTTTTAGCCAATAAACGTGATATCGCCGACTTTGTGGCAAGCCATCAAAGCGTGATTACCCGGCATGAACAATTTATGCAATCACTGGAAGACTGGTGGCAGGCTAATATGCCTATTGTCGAAGCTCTGGCACCTGATGCCGCGAATCAACAGGATGAACCGCGTAATGTCTATGTAATGCGCAGCCGTCTGCTGGCCAGCATCGAACAGGCAATGGCCGGGCAAAGTCTGTTGACCGGCTTTCAGGTACGTGGCGCCTTTGCCAACTATATTGATATCCTCAAGGCTGATTTCAAATCCATCGCTGCCAGCGGCTGGGGCCCGGAACTGATCCCGGACGAAGACATTCTGCAAAGCCAGTTCCCCGAAGTGTTGGAAGAACTGGAACAGGCCCAGGCTCGTTTAGCCGAGCTACAAGTGCTGTTTGCCGCCGCCGATGAGGAAGACTTTGAAGACACCGATGACACCGGCGTCATGAATTCCGAACAGGTCAAAAGCTTGAAGGCGCGCCTGAAAGAAGCCAAGGGTATGGCCAGATTGTGTAAGCGGGACCCGAATATGGGCGATGTGGCACTATACCAACGTGAAGCTGAACAGATTGAAGCGCAACTTGAGCGCCACAAATTGCTGGAAGACGAAGTTAAAACCCTCAGGGCCACTATCAAAAGCATAGAAGGCAAGCGCGACGAACTGGTGCAAAGCGCCCGCGAGAGAATTTCCACCGACGAGGCTCGCATGGTGATTATCGAGCGCTTACGGCAATTGCTGATGAATACCTACCGCGCCTACCTGCGCGCTGACCAGCGTGCCTGTATCAAGGCCATTGAAAACCTGTGGAGTAAATACGCGGTAACCGCTAAGGTCATTGAAACCGAGCGCGATGCGGCCTCGAAGCAGTTGCAGGCGTTCCTGGTGGAGTTGGGCTATGAGTGAATGGGAAGTTTTAAAGCTGCATGACTGGGTGACTGCCGGTGACATCGAGCTTGGGAGGGGCAATATCATCTCCAAAGATGATATAAACGCTTTTCCTGGCCCTTACCCAATATATTCATCATCTGCACACAACAACGGCAAATTTGGCGAATATGCCAAATATATGTTTGATGAAGAATTAATTACTTGGTCTGTAGATGGTGGAGGAAATTTTTTTTATCGCCCCAAGCATAAGTTTTCAGTTACTAATGTATGTGGCTATATGCGAATCAAAACAGGCAATTTGCATACTCCTTTTATTTATTATTGTCTTGCCAATCAACATAACTTTCTTACCTTTGATTACACAACCAAAGCGCATCCAAGTGTCATAAGAAAATTGTATTGGCTTCCTAAAATAGAAGTTTCGGTGCAAAGGAAGATTGCTCACATTCTACAAACCATAGATCAAACCATCGAAAAAACCGAAGCGCTAATTGAAAAATACCAAAAGATCAAAACGGGGCTGATGCACGACCTTTTTACCCGTGGCATCGACGCCGACGGCAAGCTGCGCCCATCCAGAGAACATGCCCCTGATCTGTATCAGGAAACGCCGATTGGATGGATTCCGAAGGAGTGGAATTGCATAAATTTAAATCAAGTAGCTGATCTAGTTGTAGGATTTGCCTTCAAAAGTGAATGGTTTCAAGAAGATGGAGTCAATTTATTGCGTGGCGAAAATGTTGGATACGGTAACCCTGACTGGAAAGATAAACGATGCTTATCTTATGAGAGAGCTCAAAGGTACAACGAATATCTGCTTCATGAAGGCGATGTAGTTATTGGCATGGATCGGGCTTTTACAAAGTCAGGAGTAAAAATCACTGTAATGCGAAGCTTTGATTGCCCAAGCTTGTTAGTGCAGCGAGTGGGGAAATTTGTTGCAAAGAGCTGTTACGATCTTTATTTGAGATGGCTTGTACTTTCTCCTAAATATCTCCGAGATTTAATAAATCAACAAAAAGGTATGGATATACCTCATTTATCAAAGTCTGAAATATTAGCGCCTTTTATACCCCTCCCTCCTGAAAAAGAACAAAGGGAAATTGCTTTACGGATCGACCTATTTGATTCAAATATACAAAAGGAAGTCGAAAATTTAGAGAAAATGATAGACCAAAAATCCGGCCTAATGCATGATCTGTTGACAGGCAAGGTAACTGTCAAAATTGAATCTGGTAAGCCAAATGATAATAAAGATCAGGAGTTTATTAAAAAACTGAATCAAATTTCTGAAGTGGCTCAAGATTTTGATTGTAAGCAGGTTCAAGAATATGTCTGAATACACGGAAGTCGAACAGCCGTTCTTGCAACAACTGCAAAGTTTAGGCTGGCAGATCATCGACCAAGGACCGGAAATTCCATTCGACCCGACTAAAAGCCTGCGCCTGAATTTCCACCAATGGCTGCTGCCGGAGGTGTTTGCCAAATCCGTCGCAGCGCTGAACATCACCGACGACGGCAAGCTCTGGCTAACCGACAAACAATTGCAAGACTTACAGGACCAGATTCTGCGCCAGCCCAACCACACCCTGCTGGAGGCCAACGAGGCGATTCAAAAGCTGCTATTTAAGGCCCAAGTGGATGTCAACGAAATCACCGGCGAACAAGACCCGGTGGTCAAACTGATCGACTTTGCCCACCCGGAGAACAATCACTTTCTCGCCATCAACCAATTTCGCATTGATACACCGGGCTGCGTAAAGCAGTTCATCATTCCCGACATTGTGCTGTTCGTGAATGGTATTCCGCTGATCGTGGTGGAATGCAAGAAAGGCGGACCGACCTGCGCCAACCCTATGGCGGAAGCCTTTGAGCAATTGCAGCGCTATATGAACCAGCGCAAGGCGACGAAGCAAGAGGGACTCAAAGAAGGCGAGCCACGCCTGTTCCACTGCACTATTCTGCTGATTCGCAGCAGCGGTGTAGAGGCCGATTACGGCACCATCACTTCCGGTGAAGAACATTTTTATCCCTGGAAAACCCAATGGCCGCAGCCGGACAACATTGCTGAAGGCATGAACCAGCAACAGCAATTGATCAACGGCATGCTCAACAAAGCTAATCTGCTCAGCATGCTGCGCACCTCATCTGTATTTATGGATACTGATGGTGGTCCGCGTGTCAAAGTGGTGTGCCGTTATCAGCAATTCCGCGCTGCCAATAAAATTATCGAGCAGTTGCGTAGTGGCCAAAGCGCTGAGGAAAAAAGCGGTGTGGTCTGGCACACACAGGGTTCCGGTAAAAGCCTGACTATGGTGTTCGTCGCGCGCATGCTGCGGGCTTCCCGCGATCTGAACGATTATAAAATTCTACTGATTAATGATCGGGTGGATCTGGAAGAGCAGCTCGCCAAAACGGCTACCCTGATCGGTGGCCGGGTACATTCCATCGACAGCCGCAAGATGCTGCGCGAGCAGCTGGCTACGGACAGCTCCGATATCAACATGGTAATGGTGCACAAGTTCCAATTGCATGACCAAAGCCTGCCTTTGAAAGTCGCCGAAGCCCTGGGCACTTATCAGGCCATCCCCACCAGCCAGACTTTTGGCATCGTCAATAACTCATCGCGTATTGTGTTGATGATCGATGAGGCGCACCGCACCCAGAGTTCGGATCTCGGCGACAACATCTTTGAAGCCTTTCCCAATGCGGCCCGTATCGCCTTTACCGGCACGCCACTGATTACCGAGCGCCATGGCGAAAAGAAAACGTACAAACGCTTTGGTGCCTATATCGATACGTATCGTTTAATGGATGCAGTAGAAGACGGCACCACCTTGCAGATTCTGTATGAGGGCCGTACCGCCGATGCAGTACTGAACGACAAGCACGGCTTTGAAACCAAGTTTGAAAACCTGTTCAAGGACCGCAGCGAAGAAGAGCTGCTGGCGATCAAGAAAAAATACGGCGCTACGGGTGACTTGCTGGAAGCCGAGCAGCGCATTGCTGCTATTGCCAAGGATATGGTAAGGCATTATCTGGAACATATCTTGCCTAATGGCTTCAAGGCTCAGGTAGTGTGCCACTCCAAGCTGGCAGCGGTGCGTTACCAGAAAGCCATTCATCAGGCATTGGCCGACCATGTCGCACAACTGGAAGCCGATCCAGCACCTGATCTCGAACTGATCAAGAAAATGCGCTTTCTGAAAGCGGCAGTGGTGATCTCCAGTGATGGCACCAACGAAGCGGCTTATATCACTGAGGCGCGCAAGCAGGCCAAGGCCTGGAACGCAATGAATAATTTCTGCAAACCCTTCGATTTTGAAGATCCGGACAAGCCTTATACTGGCATCGCCTTTTTGGTCGTGTGTGACATGCTGCTGACCGGTTTTGATGCGCCGATCGAGCAGGTCATGTATATCGACAAGAAAATCCGCGAGCACACGCTGCTGCAGGCTATTGCCCGTACCAACCGGGTGAAGAAAGGCAAGCAGCGCGGTTATGTAGTGGATTATATCGGCCTCACCGATAACCTTACCGCCGCCCTGACCCTGTATGCCGCTACTGATGAACAACAAGAGTTGGCTCAGGGCCTCAAGAATATTGCCTCGGAAATACCGGTACTGGAAGAGCGCTATCAGCGCCTGTTACAGCTATTTGCTGAACACAAAGTAGCCAAGGTGCGCGAATTTGTCGAGGGCCAGCTTGCCGGCATTGAAGAGGATGCTGCCGTGGTGCACGAGGCCGTCAGATTGCTCAAGGATGAGAAAATCCGCGCCGACTTTGATGTTTACCTGAAAAAGTTTTTGATGAGTCTGGACATCATTCTGCCAAACCGAGCCGCCCATGCGTATCGGGTGCCGGCCAAGCGCTTGGGCTATATTTTGCGTGTCACTAAAGAGCGCTATAAAGACACCAGTTTGAATCTGGGCGATGCCGGGCAGAAAGTGCGCGATCTGATCAACGAACATTTGATCAGCCTGGGCATCAACCCTAAGGTTGAGCCGATAGAGCTGTTATCAGAAGACTTTATCGACAATCTGAACCAGCATGCCGCCGGTAATGCCGAGGCCAAGGCCAGCGAGATGGAACATGCCATCCGCAAGCACTGTACTGTGCATCACGATGAAGATCCGGCATTTTACAAAAGCTTATCTGAGAAGGTCGAAACCCTGATTGACCAGTACCAGGATCAATGGGATAAACTTGCTGAAGAACTGGAGAAACTGCGCACAGTGGCCATAGAAGGCCGTAAAGAAGGCGAGGAAGGCATGAGCAAGGAGGCGACCACTTTCTTTGAACACATCGCCAATGAAGCCTTTGGTAATGGTGAAGTCCCTGCTGATGCCAAGCCCAAAATAAAGGCGCTGATGGAGGCCATCGTGGAAACACTGCCGCACAGCATTGGCAGCATCGATTTCTGGCACAACAGTGATAAACAAAAGAAAATCCGTAGCGAAATTAAAACTGCCCTAACCCTGACCGGCATTGCCGAGCTCAAACAAAACCGTGAGCGTATTGCCATAGAAATTATGAAGCTGGCCAAGAATCGTCATGATGAACTGCTGAAAGGCACGGCAGGAGGCAACAAAGCATGAATGTCCGCCGTGTCAGAGACATTGAATACCAGTTACTGCCCGGCAGCCCGCGCAAAACCACCGATATTGTGATTGAACGCGATGGCGTGGTGACAGTACGCCCACCCGCAGGTTATACCCCGGAACAAGTGGATGCGGTGGTGGAAAGCAAACGCCTATGGATATACCGCAACTTGGCCGAATGGAAAGACCTGAATGCCAGCGCGGTAGTGCGCGAATGGGTCAACGGCGAAACCTTTCTGTATCTGGGCCGTGCTTATCGCCTGTCATTGGTATCCAGTCAGGCGTGTGCCTTACAACTGAAAGAAGGCCGTTTCTGCCTGAGCCGTGCTGTAATCGAACAAAGCGGCGCTGAGGCTGCCAAGCAGGCATTCGAGTCTTACTTTACCGATAAAGGCATGCAGCGTTTCAGTGAACGGGTTGCCTATTTCGCACCAAAGGCGGGGATCGACGCTACTGGCATTAAAGTGAAAGAGATGGGCTACCGCTGGGCTAGCTATGGCAAAAACGGCCAGCTCAATTTCCACTGGAAGTGCATGATGGCTCCGCCCAAAATCATCGACTACATCGTGGTTCATGAGCTATGTCACTTTCATCACCGCAATCACACCGATGCGTTCTGGAATGAAGTGGATAAAGTGATGCCGGACTATCGTGAGCGCAAGGAATGGCTGAGAAAACATGGGGCAAGCTTGACGGTTTAAGTTTAAGTGTAAAACTTTGAACTTGATCTGACAGTTCCAAACATTAATTTGGATTGAACCTGACATTGCCGGTCTCAGTTCGGCCGAGACTGTGTCAAAACTCATGGCTATATCCGCAGGAAGTAGAAATTGCTCCACTAAGCAGTTAAAGTAGAATAATTCCTTAAAGATTAACTCCACAATAACCGGTATTTAGCTCAATATTTAACATAATTATTCCACCGCCTTCTCAATTTTTGCGTTTTGACACACGCTGGGCCAAAACCGGCCGACCGCAGGTTGTTTGGGGACGGCAGACTCATGTGACAAACCGGGCATTGAGCGGGTAAACTAATTGCCTGGCTCTTTATAATAAATCAGCCTTGGTTCTAGGTAACTCCGTACCAACATGTCGTATTTTCAAATAAAACTATCAAACGCATAACCAGATAACATGATCAACAGGGATTTGTTCAAAGTTGAAGTAAATCATAATGAATTTACACCTATAAAAATCTCGCTAGCCAAATCGACTTGCTATCCACTATGTGAGTCAGGTCCTCTCTGTCCGCTATTAGATGACGAAGAGCTGCTTTTCAATTTCTACATAAAGGCCAACAAGCGCCAAGAGATCAAGCGCTTCTGTAAGTCTAGTAGCTGGGCTGGAAAGCCTCTAGTTCCCCGATCTATGACGGATAAAGCATTAAAGGTCTTTCTCCGATCAATATGCAACTCTCCAGAAGCTCGCCGAATGCTTCTGGAAAATGATAAAAACATCGCGCTTCATCATGCTATTTGGCATTGGTTAAGAATCGAGCACGAACCAATTTACAACGCAGCTTTTTCTTTTTGTTACCGAGATGAAAACCACAGGTACTTTATAAAACCAAGTGAGTTTGGCCAATTTTTAGAAAAATTTGGCAATAATGACTCGCTGACTAATCGTCCAGTTATCTATCTCGCGTTGGCATTCGCGATGCTGCAAAAAGAATCCGCTGTTGAACTAATAGCTGAAGTCGCTACCCGATATCCAGAAATCATTCCTAAACTTAGCGGAATCTCCGAATCAGTTAATCAACCTCATGAAATATATGAATCAATCTCTGAATCTGAGCATCAAGCACAATGCATTAAGCCACTTATTTCAAAGAGAGCTCCCATTACTGCAGAAACTACTCAATCTACTCCAGTTTATTCGGTTGAATGTCGGGTTCCACTCATTGAGAATATTGTCGAAAAAGTAGATATGCTCAAAGAGTCATTTGAAGAGTTTGTCCAAGATGCTGGTCAACTGGCTAAGATTCAACTACTTGACGCTTTCGTGGATTCGGGTAGTGCCGCATCCCTTTTATCATCCTTGGAATTGAAGAGAAAACACATTGCAAATCAAAGCTGTGATATTGAATTGTCGCTTGCTTTGCCCTGTAAAGACTCTCATGCACATGGATGTGAATTGCAACAATTCTTGCGGCAGATCCAAGATAAGCAAGTAGTGACACTCAATGAGTTGATTGCCAATACAGAAGAAATGCGTAAGAAAGCCAACACTCTTCTTGCAAGCGCGAAATCCGCCAGGCTGGAACTTAGAGAACTTAGAAGCAGTGAGTCCGATCTGAGAACAGTTATTGGATCAACTGATCAAAGACTTACTCAACCGGAACAAGATATTCCTCCCTGTATGCTTATTAAAGCTGTTTCCGAGCAACGAGAAATTGTCGCTAGCCTCAGAGTGAGATTATCCACAGAAATTAATAAACGTAAGAATGAGCTTATTTCTGAGTGTGATGAACTGAAAACGAAATATAACCTTACTGACACAGCTTTCTCGGATTATTCCATAGCTTATGCAGAATTAAGCTCCAACATCGCCTCTGCCGAAACTATTGAAGACATTGAAGCTTATAGCATAACCCTTGATCAACTGAAGGCAAAATGTCATGCCATAGGTAATTACAATCCCCATGCGCTTGCGGGACAACTTAAGGAGAAGACTAATGCATTCTCTGTCTTTTTGGATCTCTGTCGTGCGCTAATTGAGCAAGGTGCATCGGAAGTTGCTTTCTTGCTACTTCACCTGAGGCATCATTTGCATCCGTTCGAGGAAATCTCCGAACATACGGACCAAGCGCTTTCCATTCTGTTAGAAGCAGCCAGCGAAGCAGCATTAGGTGAACTACCAATACGTATGGTCTGGAACAACTTTTGCACAGAATCTTGGTTGCTCAGCATTGGCCGTGATGACATAGAATCCATCGACCTCTATGAGCGTATTGTAATTGCTCTAATAGGTTCGGCGTTTGGGGGGGTCCCCGAAAAGGCCGCCATTATGCTTATCAACATTGGCGCTACCGAATTAAGTCGTCAGAGTTTCCCAGAGATACTTTGTCGGATTATTCAGGCAATAGTTGCTCATAGACCAATAAAGATAGCTTCGGCTAAGGAACTCGCATTAAGCCACGAACAAGAATGTAAGATTAACGAAAGTATCGCCTTTGAAGGAGGTAAATATCGTCATCTTCAATGCGGAAATGCTATCCATTTTGCACGCTTCGAAGCAATTCAAGTTTTTCCTGCTATGGCCGACCTATGGTCTCAAATTTATTCTGACCTTCAAGCTGGGCATTATGGTGACGCACATGCAAGACTTGTTAAGATTGATGCAATTGATTGGTATGATGAACTCATCCACAAATACGATAAGCAGATCATCGAGCACCCTCTTTTCTCAGAAAAGATTCGTGGATTTATGAGTGAGTTTCTCACTCGTATTCAGGAACATGTGGATCATTGTGAGAAAGTGTGGGAGGCTAACCAATTTGTGGTAGCCGAAGAAGAGTTAATTGAGGCACTACAACAATGGGCAGGTACACAGAAAGGACGTTGTACTCTGATCACTTTGATTATAAAAAACCTCGCGCTTCCTTTTAGAGAACATTTTCACATTAAGTCGCTCTGGAGCGCTACAGCGCAATGTAAGCCGGTTATCTTACGATGCCCCCATTTTGTTCCTTGGTTACATGCACAGCAGGCCCCTGAACCTAATTTACAACTCGAGCAACTGGTCTTGGAAGATTTAGTATGCAATTTCCAGTTTGAGGAAACAACCAGAATTCTAGAAGAGAATTCAGCATGGGAACAATTGAGCGTTCTTTATCGGGAAATAGATGTAGCTCTGGAACAAGACTGGATAAAAAAACATCAGCATGATTTAGATGAGATTTTAGCTCGAAGAGAAGAGGTCTTAGCGAACAAGACTCATAACCTAATCGAGAGTTTCGATGCGTGTGTTCAAGGCGGCCGTTTTCATGCAGCTTATCAAATTTTAGAAAGCTGTGGCCAGCATAAGGCAGAGTTACGTGCGCAAGAACAGGAAATAATTTCATCTTTCGTCACCGAACAATTCAAGATCATTACTAGTATCAAGGATATAGCATCCGACTCAAATATGCCGGAGGAGTGGCAAGAATCCGTTTGCAACTTCGCATCAAAGATCGAAAGACAACTTCGAAACTTGCGGCGTACCGATGAAACCGGAGATGTAATTGAAGCCACGCGAATGCGGCTCACTAATGCCATCAGCGCGCTATACTTTGTTGTCAACCAACAAACTCAAGTATTTGACGAGGTAGAACACTACCTGCAGTTTTCCCAAACAAACCACAGTATTCAGCCACTCACTACAGCCGACCAGGAGCGGGCGATTGAGAATTGCCCAGATCTCCATAGACACTGGAGCACCTTAGCATCTTCTGGCCCGTTAAATGAAGACGAAGCTAAGCGCACTTGGCTGCAATTCCTTAAAGCATTCGCCAAAATCTGCAACCTTTACCATGATGAAAGTGACGAAAAGAAGCGCTTTGTCACGGTTCCTTCAATAAATTACCCGTTTGTGGTTTACCATACTGCTTTCTATAAACCACAAAGCGAGTTCCTCAAACGTCCGCTCCGTCTTTATCTTTATCGTCAGAGTGATATTGACATTGCGGCCCTTCAGCGCTTGGAAACCGAACTTTCTGGCGACAACTCAGCTGCTCGGCTCCACGTTGTGTTTGCTCCTGAAGGGGTAGATAAAATACGTCGTTACTTTAGATATGGCAAAGGTTTCAAAAACTTCCTGCTTGTTGATGAGTCATTCTTATATCAAATTTGTCTTGCGGAAAAGCACGATGTTCCTGTACGTCAGGCGCTTCATGCATCCGTAACTGACCTCGCAAGTTCCTCACCATTCGTGGCCCAAGGATATTGTCACCAAAGCAACAACATTTATGTTGGGCGCAAAGATATCTTACAGAAACTGCTGAATACGCCTCAGGCTATGATTTGGGGCGGGCGTCGCATAGGCAAAACCTCTGTTTTGCACGCTTTAAAAAATACCTTAGGCAAACGAAACTATAGCGTTGCCTACGTTTATGTAGATCTTGAAGATAATGGTGATCCGGATCTGTCTATCGCTCAAAAAATTGCGGCTACACTCAAACTCCCGAATGTTACATGCATCACCGATTTCGAACGCCAAATCACTTTGTTACGAAACAATGGGGCACAATTGGCATTTCTAATCGATGAAGTTGATGAATACATAAAAAAAAGCAGAAAAGTACATGCGGACGCCTTCCCCCTTGCAACAGCGCTCAGGCAACTCGTAATGGATGATGCAGCAAAAGATACAATTCTCGTCTATTCTGGCTATCATCAACTTTACTATGAAGCCAAACTCAATAAAGACAAGCGACGGGTCGGGCATCCTTTTATCAATATTGCACAAGATATCCCAATACGCGATTTAACCCATGATGATGTCAATGAGCTCGTGAAAACCGGATTTGAGGAAATGCTTGATATTCGCATTAGCCCTGAAGTGCCGCCTCTTATTTTTAGGAGAGCCTCTGGCCATCCAGCCTTTGTTCAACAATTCTGCAGATGTTTATTAGAACGTGTATCAAAAAGACGCTCACCAGACACAACCTTGACAATTACTAAAGACGATGTAGAGGCTGTGTACTCTGCAGATGTGAGCAGCGAAGGTGGGGAGCAACCTTTCATACTTTATGTTAATGAAACGTTAGGCTACAACCTGTCCCATCTTGGTAGAGCTATTATGCTTGCAATTTGCCTAGATCCAAGTACTAAAGACCAAATAGAGAATGAGGGTGGCTATTTCCCCATACAGAAGATTAAGGAAGAGCTTAATGCTTGGTGTGAAGTCATTGGAGTGGAACACCCAAACCCAGATCATTTCCAGCAATCCATTGAGTTACTGGTTATGACGAACATGCTTACACAGAACCCTCGAAAACACGATAAGTATCGTGTGACGTACCCTACATATATTGATATTCTTCGGCGACTTGACAAGCTCCACAAGTCCGATGTTGAACATTCGCTCAGGCAGTACGACGCTCAAGAGCGCATGCGAGGGGTACTACTATGACTCCGAACCTAGATTGGCTGAAACGATTAAGCCGTAATAATAAGGGAATATGGGGCATAGAGTATCCTTTAGGCACCTTTCCTCAAGTTGAATGCATAACCAAATCATTGCCGCCCAGTTGTGAAATTAAAGTTTTATATGTCTCTAAGGACGATGAAGGTATAAATTTTAGTGCCAGCTCTCAAGGGCCATTAAAACTGTGTTTTTCTGAGATAGTTGAGCTTGTATCAGTTGAAGCGTCAGAAAATAGACGTCTATCTATGTGCATTATTGTCGAAAATTTTCATAATGCCAGTGTCATTGAACAGTGCAATTTGATAAAGACTGCGAGAAGTATTCAAGAGTCAAAAACATCTCTATCATGTCAATTCATATTTTTGGGCTCCTGGGGGTACTATTCTTTCCGTTCAGCCTATCGCGAAATTTATGGCCACACTAGTTCTCCACCAGCCGAGTCAAAAAACATATTGCGAGTTCCGTCTTGGAGCACCAACGATGTCCTTGAATTGCTGAGCAAACAGGGGCTTACAACGACAGCAGTCCCTTCAGAAATCGATATTGTGGCGTCCGACTTCCTTATTGAACAAACTGGAGGTGACGAATTCTTGATACGTAAGGCAATTGAACACTTGAAGGAGCAAGAAGGAAAATGGCCTAATGATATCGAACAAGTTCTTGACGAGCTTGTTTTAGCACCAGATGTTATTGATCAGATCACTCTAAGAATAGAGGCGCTTGAAGGACGCCCAAAGTCTGAACTGATCAAGCTACTTCATTTTCAGCGATTAATTAGAGAATATGAATCTATTGATTGTGAACAACTTTGGCTTGCTGGACTTGTTCAATGCCAAAAGCTAGAAGGAGGAAAACAGTTCATCCAGATCGCTGGTCCTTTGATCAATACGATAGTGCGTCGTGTTCTAGAAAGCGAAAAGTCGATATCTCTGGCTCCACCGAATTACCTCTGCTTTGAACGTGAGGCGATATCGACGGCCGCTTATCGAAGAGTTGCTCAAATCGAAAATATGCTTCGGAATTTGATAGTGTCTAGAGGATATATCGAACATGCTGAGAATTGGTCAGTTAAACTCGCAGCAATTAAAACTCCTGCACGAGGCCGTGAGGATCACGAAGAAATCATAAAGCTCGTAACGAATCTGGTCAAAAGTGAACTTTTATCCATAGGTATAGGAAAGAAAAATAGTGAAACTGAAACTGAACCTGCTTCTGTGACTGGTCCAGCAGCTCGTACTCGTCAAACAAATGTTTTAGAGTCTGCCCGAGATTGGCAGAAGCGGCAACGCGAACATCATGGCGTAGAACTTGCAGATGACAACCTTATGCACTTCTTGACAACTGAATCTCTTGAATCTGTATTACTCAACAAAAATAACGGCTTCTTCGGAGACGGTAATCCATTTAAAAAGGAATACCTTGTGACCGCTCTGGAGGAGTATAGAGCAATCCGCTCTGCCATTGCTCACAACCAGCCTATCAAACTTATTACAATTTCCCGTCTTGATGATTTGCAACGTAGGTTTACCGACTGGCTTACTGTGTGTGCTGATCAGAAAGATTTTCATAAGTAAAATCAATTCTTAGCATGCCAATATTTGAAGCACCTATCCAATATCTTGCTGAATTAAGACCAATTTCATCGCCTCTTTTGGAACCATTGAAAAATGATGTGTCAACATTTTTCCGGACACACGGTTAAGCCGCTTTATGCAGCAATTCGTAATCCACGGGCGACCTATAGCCATTGGCTGAAGGAGCCGCTCGCGGTTGTAAAAGACTTCAATATACTCAAATATCGCCTGTCTAGCCTCAGCCCGGGTTTGATAGGTCTGATGATGCACAAGCTCGGTTTTCAAAGTATGGAAGAAGCTTTCTGAAACACTGTTATCCCAGCAGTTGCCCTTACGGCTCATGCTTTGCCTTATGCCATGCCGGGCTAATAGCGCCCGGTGGCTTTCCGAGGCATATTGACTGCCGCGATCGGTATGCCATAACAAGCCTTTGTCGGGCTTGCGCTGCCAAATAGCCATCAAGAGCGCATCATTCACCAGCTTGGTCCGCATGTGCTCGGCCCTTGTGCCCTATGGGTAATCGACCAACCGACCACTTGTCGGGAAAACAGATCAATCACTACCGCCAGATACAGCCAGCCTTCCTGAGTATGAATGTAGGTGACGTCGCCGACATAAACCTGATTGGGTTGCTTGACGGTAAATTGACGGTCCAGATGGTTCGGTGCAATGGGTAGATCATGTCGGGAATTCGTAGTCGCCTTGAATTTGCGTTTGGATTTACAGGCCAAATTGGCTTCCCGCATCAAACGGCCTATGCGCCGCCGTCTCACCGTCCGCTGATGGCCGAGCAATACATGCTTCAGGCGCCGAGTGCCATAGGTCGACCGGCTTTTGTCAAACTCGGTGCGGATGAGGCTCGTCAAAGCGGCATCGTCTTTCTCGGCCTCTGTTTGCCCGCGCTGTAACCAGGCATAATAAGCATTACGGGACACCTTCATGAACTGACACATCGCTTCCACTGAAAAGTCATTCGCATGTTGCTTGATCCAGGCGTACTTCACCGTTGTTCTCTGGCAAATACGCCGCCGCCTTTTTTAGCAAACCGCGCTCCTCGGTGAGTCGAGCGACCTCTTTCTTCAGCCGCTTTAATTCATCGTAAAGATGCTCGTCAGTACGTACGGCTTTGTCGCTGGTTTTGGGCCGGCTGTATTTGCTGATCCAGGTATGCAACGTATTGACATTGATGCCGAGATCCTTGGCAGTCTGAGCAATCGACTGGTCCGACTCGTTTGTCAATGGCCAATAATTTTGAGCCAGTTTAACGGCTGACGCTCTGAATTCCGCACTATAGACTTTTTGTTTTTCTTGATTCATTTTGGGTACACGTTTTCTGTTCACTTTATTTTAAATTGTGTGTCCGGTTTAGTGTAGCCATATCAGTAAGCGCTGGTCGCGCAGCTGGGCATATTCGCTCAGCGACTTCGTGACGCTGGGATGTAGGGGCACCAGCCGATGCTGTGGAATTTGCCAGCCTGAACACTCAGCACGCCGGCTTCAAGGTCAACATCGGCGCATGTCAGCGAGAGCGCTTCAGAGATGCGCAGCCCACTCGCGGCCAGCAATCCGAAGAGCGTCCGGCAGGTGACCGGGCATAGTCCATTGCGGGATACCAGACTATCCGTGGCATTCATGAGCGCAATCAGTTCTGTATCGGTATTGATATGTGGGATAAGCCGGCGGTGAGCCGGGCCGAAAAGCCCTGATGGCGGAATCTCCGTGGCCGGATCAAGGCGCAGGCAGAAGCGGGAAAAGCCGCGCAAAACATCGAGGCGACGTGCCCAGGTAAACGGGCTATCAGCTTTCGAAGCACGGGCCCATTGTATGGCAAGCGCTGTCGTCAAGCAGGTTTGTTCGCGCTCATCAGCAAAGCGGGCAATCCCTTGAGTACCGCTTCCTCTATGGCGAGTGTGTAGCCGAAACGGCGTCGATGGGCCAAGTAGGCCTCAACCCGTGACAGCCAGAAATGAGAGGCGTTCATGACAGACTCCCCGGCCAAGCCAACGCCACCGCGCGCAAACTGTCCAGATCGACGCGGGCGTAGGTGCTTGCCGTGTCGAGACTTTGATGCCGCAGCAAATCGGCGATTTCCTTGATGGATGCCCCCGACCGCTGCAGGCGAGTCGCCGTGGTATGCCGCAGGGCATGCGTATTGCAAAACAGCTCGCGCATATTGCTGCGAACAAAGGCGCGATTCATCGTATTACGGATGGCCGGTACGCTCAAAGGCTGGTCGAAGGGGGCTCGGTGCCGCACAAACAAGGCACGGTTCGATGTCTGTGGACGTGCTTTAAGCAGATATTGCACGATGGCTTGACCGGTGGACATCGGGAGAGGCAACTGCTGCACGCGCTTGCTCTTGTTGCTGCCAATGGTCAGCGTGGCGCTACGCCAGTCCACCGAGTCCAATGTTAAATAAGTCACCTCATGGCCACGCAGGCCCAGGTCGAGCAGACAGCAAAACAGTCATCGCGCAATTTCCGCGCAATAGGGTGCCGCTCCTTGCTCAACTGTTTGCATTCTTCTGGTGGAAGATCAGCTTTCATCTGCCATTGGTCGTTCTTGGAAAGCAAGCTGAGTGCATCTTTGAATATGAATTCTAGTACGTCGTGAATCTTGCCGTCGAAGTAAAATTCACTTAGCTGGACCGCTTCATGAAAGCGCCACACGTTTTCTTCGGCTATACCAGGGCCTCTTGAGGATACGTGAGCACCGAAGTCGAGCACAGATCGATAGACCTTCAACCGCTTCGTTGTGGATAGCAATTTCGTTCGTCCGCTGCGCAGCGCGGGCGGACCAACTCGCATAAAGAGCCGCAAGGCCCGCCACAAACGCGCTACCAAGCGCTAGAAGATTACTCATTTCCATAAACTGATCCTGTTGCATAGAAAGGCCTAATGACGCAAATACCCGATCCGGGCGAAATGAGGGTCCGAGTTGCTTTGCATTGTTAGCTTATATCTTCTGGAATTTTCCAAATCCATTTTTCGCCGTGTTCGCTCTTTACATATACGGCACCTAACTTTTGAGTAAAAAAATATGAGTAAACAGCTTTTTCTGTCCTTTCACAGAAATGAATCTTTTCAATTCCATAATCATTTTTTAGGCGCTCACCAAAAGCATGAACTATTTTTTTACCCAACCCTTTTCTCGTGAAGTTAATATCTGTTGCTATATGGCCAACTTGAGCCACTTTATTTTCTAAATCAATTTCGATTTGTTGTATCCACCCAAACCGATATTTGCCAAAGCCGATGTATATATTATCTAAACAAAACCGCTGATCATTAATAGGAATTTCAGTGATTGTACTATCTCTAAATCCCCTGAAATAATCTGATGTATTAGAAAACACCTTATCAAAGGCAATAGATAGCTCTTGCTCTTCCTTTACGCTATAGCTACAGATAGATTTGCGTATTTTTTCCATTTATTTAAATCCTGGTTTTTTTATATTACAACCGTACAGCCACACTACACGCGAAAATACCATATAGACAAGGCACACATGCATCACGACCCTTACCGTACTTTATAAAAGGCGGGATAGTACAGGTTTTGTATCTGGTTGTCGGGCGAGTTTTACCGAAGAAAAAATTGTTAGCCCGAGCGTTAGCCCGAAACTGATTTTTTTATTTTTTGTATTTTATCGACTCTTGCAAGTCATTGATTCAATTGGTCGGGGCGAAAGGATTTGAACCTTCGACCCCTTGCACCCCATGCAAGTGCGCTACCAAGCTGCGCTACGCCCCGACGTATTGAAATTTTGAGAGTATCTGAGAAAGGCTTGCGAACGCAGGCCCTATCGATGCGGCAGATTATACTCTATCCGTCGCATTAAATCTATTTTAGTAATAATCTATTTAAGCAATTCTAAAATATCTTCGAGTTCGCCAATCAACTGGTGAATCAACTGCTTGGTGCGGGTTGAGTCTTCCTTGGCGTCATCGCTGGACAGGTGAGCCCTGGCTCCACCGATGGTATAGCCTTGTTCATACAAGAGAGAGCGGATCTGACGTATCATCAGCACATCATGGCGCTGATAATAGCGGCGGTTGCCGCGCCTCTTGACGGGGCTCAGTTCAGCAAACTCTTGTTCCCAATACCGGAGCACATGGGGTTTCACCCCACATAGCTCACTGACCTCACCTATAGTGAAATACCGTTTGGCCGGTATTGGCGGCAGTTCGTTGTTATTACTCGGCTCCAGCATATGCTTCCACTCGGGCTTTAAGTTTTTGACCTGACCTGAATGTTACCACACGCCGAGCGGTTATGGGAATCTCTTCACCGGTTTTCGGGTTTCTGCCAGGACGGCTATTTTTATCGCGGAGTTCGAATTTCCCAAAACCGGAAATTTTTACCTGCTCACCGTTTTCCAAAGAACCTTTAATTTCTTCAAAAAACAATTCGACCATCTCCTTTGCTTCGCGCTTGTTTAAGCCAAGCTCGTCAAACAGCCTTTCGGCAAAATCTGCTTTGGTTAATGCCATTAAATCAATCTCTCAGCTTTGCACTAATTTTCTTCGTTACTGTATCTAACACCCTGTTAAATATAGCATCTATTTCAGAATCTGTTAGCGTTTGTGAATAATCCTGTATGGTTAAACTTAAAGCCATACTTTTATGGCCTTCTTCCACGCCCTTGCCACGGTACACGTCAAAAATCACGATGTCCTGCAGGGTCTGTTCAGCACATCCTTGAATAGCACTGAGGATGTCATCCGCCGAGATCTCTTCCTTGACGATCAAAGCTAAATCGCGACGCACCGACGGGTACTTTGACAGCGATTTGAACACAGGAATACGCTTATTTAACAATAAGTTCTGGTCGAATTCAAATAAAAAAACCTGAGTATCGAAACCCAGCTGTTTTTCCAGCGTGGGGTGGAGCATGCCAAGCCAGCCAATTGTTTCACCTGCCGGCGTCAGAATTTCAGCCGACTGCCCCGGATGCAACGCCGCTTGCCTTCCCGGCGCAAAGCGCACATCGCAGCTCGTTAACGCAAACATGGCTTGTACGTCGCCTTTCACATCGAAAAAATCGACTTTGCGGGTCTTCTCGCCCCATTGCTCGGCATAGGCGCTTCCCAATGCCAGCCCTGCCAGCATTTTCTGCTGACGGACTTCTCCGCCCTGATTAATAAAGCGCAGACCGGTTTCAAACAACCGCACCCTGTTCTGCTGGCGATTGGTGTTGTGCAATGCCGCATTCAATAAACCGCACCATAACGTGGTGCGCATGACCGACAATTCCGAGGAGATGGGGTTTTTTAAAGGGATAAACACATCGTCGGGCGCTACTGCCTTCTGGATGTCTTCATCGACAAAACTATAGGTGATCGCTTCCTGATAGCCTCTGTCGACCAGCAGATCCTTAACCCGGTCTATGTCCAGCACGGCCTCTGCCGCTTTGCCTAATTCGGAGCGCATCAACAAACTGCTGCTCGGCAGGTTGTTATAGCCATAGATACGCGCCAGTTCTTCGATCAGGTCCGCTTCGATGGCGATATCAAACCGGAAGCCCGGCGGCGTGATTTGCCAGCCATCGGCCTGAGTTTCCACTGACATGCCCAGGCGCTGGAAAATCGCCACGATTTCTTCATCCGCCAGCGCGATGCCCAGTATTTTCTCGATGCGCTGCCGTCTGAGCAGAACCGCCGGACGTGTAAGTAACGCCGATTCGGCTTTCGCTTCGGTAACTGGACCGACGCTGCCCCCTGCGATTTCAATAATCAGTTGCGTGGCGCGTTCGATGGCTCTTTCCTGCAGCATGGGATCGACGCCGCGCTCGAAGCGGTGCGATGAATCGGTATGCAGCCCGAATCGGCGCGCCTTACCGGCAATGCTTTGCGGGGCAAAAAACGCGCACTCCAGGAATACGTTTTGTGTGTCATCGCCGACGGCCGACTCGCTGCCGCCCATGACGCCGGCAAGTGCCAGGGCCTGTTGATCATCGGCGATCACTAACGCTTCGGAATCAAGCGTGATCAGCTGCCCGTTCAATAAAGAAAGTTGTTCGCCGGTCTTGCCCCAGCGTACGTTGATGGCGCCGGTTAGTTTGGCGACATCGAAAGCATGCAATGGCTGACCCAGCTCGATCAGCACATAATTGGTGACGTCAACCAGAGGCCCCAGGCTCCTCAGGCCGGAACGGCGCAGGCGTTCCTGCATCCACAACGGAGTCTCGGCCTTGGCGTTTACGCCTTTGATCAGGCGCCCCAGATAACGGGGACAGGCGTCTGCCGCTTCGACGTTGACCGCCAGAACATCCTGATGACTGACCGCCACCGTCTCGATTTGGGTCGGCGACCAGTTCATGCGATTTAACACCGCCACTTCCCGGGCAATGCCTTCCACGCTCAGGCAGTCCGCCCTGTTAGGCGTCAGGTCGACTTCGATAATGGAGTCGTTGAGAGACAGGTAGTCGCGGATATTGGTGCCTACCGGCGCATCGGAGGCCAGTTCCATCAGGCCGCTGGCGTCGGCTGCCAGGCCCAGTTCCTTTTCCGAGCACAGCATGCCGAACGATTCCACGCCGCGTAGCTTGGATTTTTTGATTTTAAAATCGCCCGGCAATACGGCGCCGATTAAAGCCGCCGGTATTTTGAGCCCGACGCGCACGTTACTGGCGCCGCAAACGATTTGCAATGGCTCGGCTTCGCCGACAGCGACTGTACAGACTCTGAGCCGGTCGGCATCCGGATGTTGCTGCATGTCCAGCACTTCACCGACGACGACGCCGCTGAACACGGCCGCCGCGGGCGTTACGGAATCAACTTCAAGGCCTGCCATAGTCAATTGCTCGACCAGTTCTTCTGTGGTTATGGCCGGATTGACGTAATCTCTTAACCAGGCTTCACTAATTTGCATGATTCAAGCTTTCCTGTAACTGCAACTTATTTGAATTGTTCTAAAAATTTAAGATCATTTTCAAAAAACAATCTCAAATCGTTGATGCCGTATCGCATCATAGCCAGACGCTCTACGCCCATGCCGAATGCGAATCCTGAAAATTGTTCGTGATCGATATTCACCGATTTGAAGACTTCGGGATGGATCATTCCGCACCCCCCTACTTCCAGCCAACCGGTGTTCTTACAGACACGACAGCCTTGACCGTCGCACATCACGCATGAGACGTCGAACTCTGCAGAAGGCTCGGTGAATGGGAAATAAGATGGACGGAAGCGAGCCTGGACATCTTTTTCGAAAAATGCCTGTAAAAACTCGAAAATCACACCTTTTAAATCGCCGAAGCTGACGTCTTTATCGACAAGAAAGCCCTCTACCTGATGAAACATGGGCGAGTGGGTGAGATCCGAATCGCAGCGGTATACCCGTCCGGGGGCAATGACTTTGAGCGGCGGCTGCTCGGACTCCATAACCCGGATCTGCACGGGTGAAGTATGTGTCCGCAAGACCGTATGCGCGTCAAAATAAAATGTATCGTGCATGGCCCGCGCCGGATGATGCTCGGGGATGTTCAGGGCGCTGAAGTTATGGTAATCGTCTTCGATTTCAGGTCCTTCAACCACTTTGAAACCGACCCCGGCAAAAATCGTGGAGATTCTTCTCAACGTGGTCGTGACCGGGTGCAGTCCGGCAACGAATTGCCCTCTTCCCGGCAGGGTCACATCGACACGCTCGCTAGCCAGCCTTTCTTCCAGTGCCGCCTGCTCCAGCGCGGTTTTCCTGATTTCCAGTTGTTGCTGAAACTGGTCTCTGGCTTCGTTGATTACTTGTCCAGCGGAGCGCCGCTGTTCGGGATCAAGTCTACCGAGTTCTTTCATCTGCAGGGTAAACTGACCCTTCTTGCCGAGATATTGAACACGGACCTGATCGAGTTGATTAAGGTCTTTTGCATCCGCAAGCTGTTGTAATGCCTGCGCGAGAATTTCTTCTAGAATGGCCGACACTGCTCAGCTCGCTTATATTAAGTAGATGGGGAGGAGATCCAAAAAGGATTTTTTAACCGGGCAAGGATTTAACCCCTTACCCCGCCCCTCCCCGATCGGAGAGGGGGGAATAACCTGACTACTCAGCCGGAGTAGTCATTTCCTTATCTCAAAGTGGACTTTGATTCGCCTTGGCGATTTTCGCTATTTCAGCAAAAGCGTCCATATCGCGTACCGCGATATCCGCCAAAACCTTACGGTCTATCGCCACATTCGCTTTGTTCAAGCCATTGATCAGGCGGCTGTAAGATGTGCCGCACATTCTGGCTGCCGCATTGATACGGACAATCCACAACGCCCGGAATTGACGTTTTTTCTGTTTACGGTCGCGGTAAGCATATTGACCTGCTTTGATGACCGCTTGCTTGGCAACGCGATAAACGCGACTACGTGCACCGTAGTAACCTTTCGCTTGCTTTAAAATCTTTTTGTGTCTTGCTCTGGCTGTTACGCCGCGTTTTACTCTAGGCATTATTCCGCTCCTTGATTAACTGTAGGGCATCATGCGTGCGGCCATGCGCACATCTGATGGATGAATAGTTGCCGGCTTGCGTAACTGTCTTTTTCTTTTAGTGGACTTTTTAGTCAGAATATGACGTTTATGTGACTGGCCACATTTGAAACCGCCGTTGCCTGTGCGTCTGAAACGCTTGGCCGCGCCACGGTTAGTTTTTATTTTTGGCATTTGTTTGCTCCAATAAATATAAATACAAAATCCCTGAGAAAATAACCCAGCAAGGCAAAATGCATGGCCCTGAAGAATTATGCGCATCAAAAACGATGCCTTCAGCAGCACATCCCGTGCTGCCTGATAGCTTTTGAAAGTCTAATGAGAAAAGGCGGCCTTATTACTTCTTTTTCTTCGGCGCCATGACCATGACCATCTGACGGCCTTCCATTTTAGGAAATTGCTCAACAGTGGCCAACTCTTCCAAATCTTTCTCTATACGCTTCAGCAAATCCATGCCGATTTCCCTATGGGCCATTTCGCGCCCGCGGTAACGTACAGTAATTTTTGTCTTATCCCCATCATTCAGGAATTTAGTTAAACTTCTTAACTTAACCTGATAATCCCCCTCGTCAGTTCCGGGTCTGAATTTGATTTCCTTAACCTGGATCTGTTTTTGTTTTTTCTTGGCAAGCGCCAGTTTTTTATTTTGCTCAAACTGGTATTTGCCGTAGTTCATTATCTTGCAAACCGGAGGATCCGCGTTTGGCGATATTTCCACTAAATCCAAGTCCGCAGCATAAGCAATCTGTTTAGCCTCGTCCAGCGAGATGATGCCCAATGCCTCACCATCGGCACCTGTTACCCTCACTCGCCTGGCAGTGATGGCATCGTTCAGGCGCGTTTCATCTTTTTTAGCAGCGATATCTTAATCCTCCAAAGTGTTGTTACTTTTTGTCTTCAATCTCTTTCGTTAACCGTTCGGCAAATGCACTGATTGACAGACTACCTAAATCCTCACCCTTTTGCGTACGCACCGAGATCGTTTGATCATCCAATTCCTTATCTCCAATGATCAAAAGATAGGGCACGCGCTGCATGGAATGCTCGCGAATTTTAAACCCGATCTTTTCATTTCTCAAGTCTATTTTCACCCTGAAACCTTGCTTCTCGAGGTTTTGCGCAAGCTCCGAGGCATATTCGGCATGTCGATCGGTGATCGTCATCAGTACGGCCTGTACCGGCGCCAGCCAGGCAGGGAATGTGCCTGCATGCTGCTCTATCAGAATGCCGATAAAGCGCTCTAACGAACCAAGTATGGCTCTGTGCAGCATAACCGGCACTTGTCTTGAGCCGTCTTCGGCAATATAGGTGGCACCCAGCCGGCCAGGCATGGAGAAATCGACCTGGATCGTGCCACACTGCCAGACACGTCCAATACAATCCTTCAATGAAAATTCAATTTTAGGCCCGTAAAAAGCACCCTCGCCCGGTTGCAGATCCCATTTCAGGCCTTTATTATTCAGCGCCAGTTCCAGGGCGCTTTCAGCTTTATCCCAGACCGCGTCGTCGCCGACCCGGTTCTCCGGACGCGTCGATAATTTGATAATGACTTCTTCGAAACCGAAATCCTTGTATACGTCGAACAGCATATCGATAAAAGTCGATACCTCGTCCTGGATCTGGTTTTCCGCACAGAAGATGTGCGCATCATCCTGCACGAAGTTTCTGACCCGCATCAGGCCATGCAATGTGCCCGATGGTTCGTTGCGGTGACACGAGCCGAATTCCGCCAGACGGATCGGTAAGTCTCGATAACTTTTAATGCCCTGATTGTAAATCTGCACGTGGCAAGGGCAGTTCATAGGCTTGATGGCATAGTCACGATGCTCGGAATGCGTCGTGAAAATCATGTCGCCGAACTTATCCCAGTGCCCGGACTTTTCCCACAGGGAACGGTCCACGACCTGCGGCGTTCTTACTTCCCCGTAACCATTCGTGCGCAACTTCTGGCGGATATACTGCTCAACCTGCTGATAAATGGTCCAGCCTTTATCGTGCCAGAACACCATGCCGGGCGCTTCCTCCTGGGAATGGAACAGATCCAGGGTTTTCGCCAATTTACGGTGATCGCGCTTTTCCGCTTCTTCCAGGCGATGCAGATAAGCCTGCAACTCTTTTTTATCGCCCCATGCCGTGCCGTAAATACGCTGCAGCATCTCATTGTCGGAATTACCGCGCCAGTAGGCGCCGGCAATCTTCATGAGCTTGAAGGCTTTTAATTTGCCCGTGCTCGGCACATGGGGGCCTCGGCATAAATCGGTAAATCCGCCCTGCTCGTATAAAGACAGATCCTCATTGGCCGGAATGGATTCAATGATTTCCGCTTTGTATTCCTCACCCTGGTTTCTAAAGAATTTTACCGCTTCGTCTCTGGGCAACACCGTACGCTTGACCGGATAATCCTGATCGGCCAATTGCTGCATTTTTTTCTCGATGGCGGCCAGATCTTCGGGGGTAAACGGTCGTTCGTAGGCAAAATCGTAATAGAAGCCGTTTTCGATGACCGGACCGATAGTGACTTGCGCCTGCGGGAAGAGTTCTTTGACGGCCTGGGCCAAAAGGTGGGCGGTGGAATGACGAATAACATCGACACCCGCTTCATCCTTGGAAGTGACAATTTGAAGCGTGGCGTCGTTTTCGATTAATGTACTGGCATCGACAAGCTTGCCGTCCAGTTTGCCTGCCAGGGTCGCCTTAGCCAATCCGGAGCCGATGGATTGAGCAACCTCCATCACTGTAACAGCTTGGTCATACTCGCGATGAGAGCCATCAGGAAGGGTAATTACCGGCATTATTCGTCAACTATATTTAGTTAGTACAATAAAAAAAGCACCGCCGAGCAGTGCTTTATAAAGTCTGGTAGGCGCGATTGGACTCGAACCAACGACCCCCACCATGTCAAGGTGGTGCTCTAACCAACTGAGCTACGCGCCTGAAGCCTGTGTAACTTCAGAGCCGGCTATTATACTTACAGTTTTTTATTATGCAACTTTTTAAACCAACATTTCCTCTTGCAGCGTCTTGATTTCATCCCTGATCTTGGCCGCCTGCTCAAATTCAAGGTTTTTGGCGTGCTGGTACATGGCCTCTTCCAGCTGTTTCAGCTTCTTGCCCAGCTGTTTGGGCGTCATGGCTTTGTAATCGGCCGCCAGTTCCGCGACCTGCCCCTTCGCCCCGCCGAACGAGATGGCGGCGCCGGGAATCGACGTCTGCATGATATCGGTCACGGATTTATAGATAGTGGTCGGCTCTATATGATGCTCAGCATTGAAACGGCGCTGCTTTTCCCGGCGGCGTTCGGTTTCATCGATCGCCTGCTGCATGGATTTGGTAATGCGGTCGGCATATAAAATCGCTTTGCCGCGTGCGTTCCTGGCGGCGCGGCCGATGGTTTGCACCAAAGATACGACCGAACGCAGAAAGCCTTCCTTGTCGGCGTCCAGAATGGCCACCAGGGACACCTCCGGGATATCAAGTCCTTCGCGCAGCAGGTTGATGCCGACCAGCACGTCAAACTGCCCCAGCCGCAAGTCGCGGATAATCTCGACGCGCTCCACCGTGTCGATGTCGGAATGCAGATAGCGCACGCGTACGCCGTGCTCCAGGTAATATTCAGTCAGATCCTCGGCCATCCTTTTAGTCAGCGTCGTCACCAGCACCCGCTCTTGCAACTCGATGCGCTTATTGATTTCCGAGAGCAAATCATCGACCTGCGTCGTGGCCGGACGCACCTCGACCTCGGGGTCCAGCAGCCCGGTCGGCCTGACCACCTGCTCGGCGAATACGCCGGAGTGCGCTTTTTCATAAGGGCCGGGCGTCGCCGATATATAGATGCGCTGGGGCGATTTCGCCTCGAACTCATCGAACATCAACGGCCGGTTATCGAGCGCCGAAGGCAACCGGAAGCCGTATTCGACCAGCGTTTCCTTGCGCGAGCGATCGCCTTTATACATGGCGCCGATCTGCGGCACCGTGACATGACTTTCATCGATGATGACCAGCGCATCGGCCGGCAGATAATCGAACATGGTCGGCGGTGATTCGCCGGGGCCTCGGCCCGACAGATGGCGCGAATAATTTTCGATGCCCGAGCAGTAGCCGACTTCCAGTATCATTTCAATATCGAACAGCGTCCGTTGCTCCAGCCGCTGTGCCTCGACCAGCTTATTCAACGAGCGCAATTGCTCCAGGCGCTCCTTGAGCTCGATCTTGATCGCATCGACAGCGGACAGCAACTGCTCGCGCGGCGTCACGTAATGATTCTTCGGGTAGACCGTATAGCGAGCCACGCGGCGCAAGACTTCGCCAGTCAGCGGGTCGAACAGCGACATACGCTCGACTTCGTCATCGAACAACTCGACGCGCAAGGCTTCGCTGTCGGATTCAGCCGGAAAAATATCGATGACTTCGCCGCGCACGCGATAGGTGGCGCGGCGCAGTTCCGTATCATTGCGCGTATACTGCATTTCGGCCAGGCGGCGCAAAATGGCGCGCTGATCGATCATGTCGCCCTTGACCAGATGCAGGACCATTTTGAAGTAGGATTCCGGCTCGCCCAAACCGTAAATCGCTGAGACGGTCGCGACCACAATCGTATCCTGGCGCTCGATCAGCGCCTTGGTGGCCGATAGACGCATTTGCTCGATATGCTCGTTCAGCGAGGCGTCCTTGTCGATAAACGTATCGGAGGCCGGCACATACGCTTCCGGCTGGTAGTAGTCATAATACGAGACAAAATACTCAACGCTGTTTTCCGGGAAAAATTCTTTCATCTCTCCGTATAGCTGCGCCGCCAGCGTTTTGTTCGGCGCGATTATCATAGCCGGGCGCTGAACCTCATTGATCACATTCGCGATCGTGAAAGTTTTGCCGGAGCCTGTGACACCCAACAGCGTCTGATGCACTTCCCCGTCATTCAGGCCCTCAATCAGCTGTCTTATGGCGGTCGGCTGGTCGCCGGCCGGTTTGAATCGACTTTGAATTTTAAATTCTTTCTTCACTCAAAACTTCTCAGGAAATTAATCATTTTTAACAGTGGACTGTTAGCAAGCCATTATACATAGAGTATAATCTTCGTTATTTCTGACATTGATTTTACACGGCGGAATATGAGCATCAAACTATCTGATAGAGTGCAAGCAGTTAAACCCTCTCCTACCCTGGCCATTACCGCCAGAGCAGCGGAAATGCGCGCTGCCGGTAAGGACATTATTGGACTGGGCGCGGGCGAACCCGATTTCGACACGCCGGATCACATCAAAGCAGCCGCGGTTAAGGCACTAGACAACGGTTTTACCAAATATACTGCAGTCGACGGCATTCCGAGCTTAAAAAAAGCCATTATCAACAAGTTTAAAAACGATAACGGCCTGGATTACCAGCCCAAACAGATCCTGGTTTCCTGCGGCGGCAAGCAAAGCTCGTACAATCTGGCTCAAGCCCTGCTCAACCCCGGCGATGAAGTCATTATTCCAGCACCGTTCTGGGTTTCTTATCCCGACATGGTGCTGCTGGCGGACGGCGTGCCTGTTATTATCGAAACCACACAGGCGCAGCAATTTAAAATCACGCCGGAGCAGTTGCGCGCGGCCATCACCGACAAGACCCGGCTGATGTTCATCAACAGCCCGTCCAACCCGTCCGGTATCGCCTACACCCTGGACGAACTGAAAGCCATCGGCGATGTACTCAAGGAGTTTCCGAACATCATCATCGCCACCGATGACATGTATGAGCATATCCTCTGGAAAAAAGACACGTTCGTTAACATCCTGAATGCGCACCCTGACCTGTACGACCGTACTGTGGTCATGAATGGCGTATCGAAGGCCTATTCAATGACCGGCTGGCGTATCGGTTATGCGGCCGGCCCCGTCGACCTGATCGCGGCCATGTGCACGATCCAGTCGCAAAGCACCTCCAACCCGACCTCGATTTCGCAAGTCGCCGCCGAGGCAGCCTTGACCGGCGACCAGTCGTTTATCGACAACATGCGCGACGAATTTAAAAAGCGCCATGACTTCGTCGTCTCTGAATTCAATAAAATCGACGGCATCGACTGCTTGGGCACGGACGGCACGTTTTATGTGTTCCCGAATGTGGAAAAGCTCATCGAAAGGCTCGACAACATCAATGACGACCTTGAATTCGCCGAGTATCTGATCGAACAGGCCGGCGTCGCGCTGGTTCCCGGTTCCGCGTTCGGCTGCCCCGGCCATATCCGCATTTCCATCGCCACCAGCATGGCCAACCTGGAAAATGCCTTGGAGCGCATCAGAAACGCCATCTGAAAAACTGCTTCGCATTGATAAACAACAGGGCGACTGCAGCTATGCAGCCGCCCTTTTTTTATCCGCAGGGATTGAACCCGATTCCTGTTAAACGATCCGGCAGGCGCAAGCTAATCGCCCGCCACGCGCCAGTTCGACAGTATCGGCAGCCCCCGCACCCGACAGCCCAGCGCTTCGAGCCACTTCGCGACCATCAGGTTGGAATTGTGCGAAAGCGTGTAGGGCTCGGGGTGAGGCACGAAGTCCAGATCCATTTGGGCGTTGTAGATCCGCACCGGCAGCGCCGCCTGATACAAATCATCCAACTTTTCGCGCAGCCTGAGCACATCCGACGCTTCCGCACGCAATTCGATTAACTGTTCGATTCCGATGCGCACCTGACTGCGTACGTTCGCCGCGGTCCGCGCCCCCGGCAGTTCGCGGCGGCCTAGCGCGGCCTGGGTGTCTCCGAACAGCGCGCTAAAACCGCTGGCCAGACCGGTCCGGCCCAGAGCGTAATACTGCCAATCGCCGTAAGAGTATCGGACCAGCCCCCCGCTTTCAGCGGGAAGCACAAGACTGGAATGACGACCATGATCCAGCAGGAACACGGGCACCGGTTCGCTCAGTTGACGGGGCAGATCCAGTCGCACCGCGCAACCGCCCAGCCATAATGGCAGGGCCAGGAGCAGAATAGGCAGTGCGGTGCAATAGGTCAGCGATAAGCGCATTGTTTTTCGTCACGGCTGAGGGTATTGCAGTTGAATACCGTCCTGAAAAATTGTTGTTCCGAATTCGATTCGGAAAACAGTGTCTTCAGGCAATACACCCCTGATAAAAATCAGCGCCTTCCATGGCTGTAAAGATTGTTAAACAAACGAATGACAACAGCGATCATGGTCTGGGTGATCTTGATGGCAGGAACGCGGCTCGGATTTTCCGAGGCATAATCGTCAATCGCTTCATTCATGAGCTTGACCAGGCCCAGCTGAGGATTATCCTCGATGACCCGGCTTGCGAATCTATCCTGCAGCCTGGCCCTGATCTTATCATCCATGGGTTTTTCCTTGATTAACGATTGCAGTTCCGCGTCCAAAAGCACCGCTTGTTTTTCCGCCCAGTCGAAATCCATGTCATTCTGGGATGGAAGAGGGCCGAAGGCCTTTTGGAAGACGCACAGCACATCGAAGCACAACTCCATGAACAGGTACGACATATCCTGGTTTTCCCGGGCGATGACCGCCGGAAACATGCCGAAAATAGTCTGGGCGAGTCCAGTCTGATCCAGTTGAAACTGCTCGAGCATGCTTCTGCCGGTTTCCTCGTCGATGCTCTTGGCGTATTCCAGGGCTTGGTAGAGTTCTTGGTTGGTAAGTTCGTGCATAATCGCCTCAATAATTCATAGCCTTCGCCAGGATAACCCCGGCGAAGGCAAAAAATGAATGAATCTTATCAGCCCAAGGCAGAGAAATCTTTCAAATTCGTGAAAGCATAGGCTGGCGGCAGGGCACTGTGGGAATCTTAATGGCCGATCCACGCTGAAAACCTGCCACAATCGGCAAGGTAATTATAGGGAGAGAAGGTAACGGCAAACACAGGATTGAAGCTGAAAGGGCCGGAGGTCCGGCTGGGAAGGCACCTTTGCCTGGCCAATCCTGTCTTTGCGGATTCAGGAGGGACTTCAGTACGATGCCCCATTTCGCCGTACTATTCACATCTTGTCGGTAATCGCAGGGCATGCGCACCATATATGCCAGGCCCTGTGCCGGAAATATAGGATGCGCAATCCACCCTGCCCGATCCGTGGCTTTACTCACAACGCCATTGGTTAAACCAGTTCGCAAGCTCTTGCTTATCTGCCGTTGGTGCCGCGGATACACAGATGCCGATAGTGTTGCCTTCAACCAAGCCAATGGCCGCGTGCTCGCCAACCTTAAGCTTTTGGGCTTCCATGCCGGGGATCCGTATGGACAGTTCCCGGCCTACCAGGTTTTCCTGGCCGGATTCTATAGAGGCGGACACATCCGTGGCATCGGGAAGCGCGTTGGCCATCGACGGCGATGCGCCAATGCCGAAAAGCCCTTTGGATGCTTTTGAAATTTTCTTGATATTGATTAAAAGTTTCGTCTCCATTTGCCGTCCTGCGGGCCATTCCCATTTAATTTCAAGGGTTTGAGTTGACATAGCTGAGCATCCTCCAGAAAACGCCATTGTGGCGATAAAAATCATGCAAAATCCAAAAATGACTGTTTTAGTCGACTTCATAATAAATCCCCTTATTTTTAGGGTGTGTCCACCGTCAACATATAACCCGATCCGAATGCGGAAAAGCCTACATACCCACTGATCACGGATACTTTTCCAGCCTTTTCCACGCACAGTTGACGATAGAGATTATCGGGCGTATCCAGCCCCGGAATACCGCCGGCCAAAATGCCCGCGTTTCGAAACGCCATGGATGCGTGCGTGGAGCAATTCCAGCCCAGAATATGGAACGAACCGGGATCGGCCATCATATCCGCCCAGGCCCGGTCAAAAGCACGCGCCTCGGCCGCGGAAACCTGAACGAACAAGACCGTTGATATGGTCCCCGTGCCCCGCGCGACCGTCATATCGACATAGTTGGCACGAGCCCGTGAAAGCCCGGCAAAATCATAAACGACACCGGTCATGCCCATGCCGCTGGAGTTAGAGGAATTTGCGCTGCGCCTGCTTGACTCCCCAATACCCGACGAAGCGCCGCCGCTGCTGCCATCATTTCCCGTACCGAAAAATCCGATGGGAGCACCATTTGACAGAATGCAATCAGCGTGTTGTTCCATAACGCCCGGAGCATGGCTATGGGATGTTTTCCCACGAACGATAAGAGCGACCCGGTCGCCGGAAAAAGTAAAAGTAGATGCGGTCATTAAACAAAAGCTCCCTGTTTGAAGAATAATGAATTTTGCCAAGCCAATATGTTTTTAGGCGCGTGATTTATGGCCTTTTATTTTTTAACTAATCGGACTTAGGCAATTTGTGAAAATAGAACACAAACCCTGTTAAGTCAAACTGGACAATAAAAACTTCCAAAGGACTTTTTGGCCGTTTCCATAATCCTCGTCCATACCTTCTGCGATACAGGCTGGCGGAATAATTTTGATACGTTATCGGATGGATTTTATCTTGGCGGGAACTGAGCCAGGACGCCGGACCAGACGGTTCAGGGCGCTGTAGCGGCAGACTAGAGGACGAGGCAATATCATACGGCCCTACTACCGTTTGTGATCAATGGGCCTGGTCAACCCAGCCCATTTTCTTGTGCTTGACTGTGAATTGCAAGGCTGTCGCGAATGGCGTGCACATCTAGAAAAGAAGGTTGCCAAAAAACCGATCATGCCTGCCTTATCTTATGCCGCATCCCTGTGTCAGGGCTATTCCCTGCCCTGCTTCACCGGCACGCTTGGGCCGCTGAAATCCAATACGATCCATGTGGAGCCAAACTATAGTTGAATTTTATTAACCGCTCAATCCGACTGCGGGAAGTTGTCATTCATTTTGTGACGAACATCACGGTTTATTACTAAGTGGTGGTATGTATGGGAGCAGGACCGTTCAGGATCAATCCTGTTAAACGAGGAATACGTAATTGGGTCTGGCTGGTCAGGTAAGGTGCCGTGCAGAGGCCGAGCCCTTGGAACTCATGATCCTGCGTGGGAACCGGTAATTCTTTCACAGTCCCGGTATGCATTCCCACGCCGGAGCTTGGAACGAGTAATATTATGTAAGTGCGAATTCATTCGCACTAAAATGCGTAACCGACGAAGTAGCGAGCGCCCCTGGTACCCACGATCCTCCGTGGGAACCGATATTCTTTCATAGCCTCGGTATGCAACGAGCAATGTTATGTAGGTGCGAATTCATTTATGCCCTATGGGTACTTGTGCCCTTCAGGATATTCGCACTGAGCGGAAGCCTTTTGAGGCGCAAGTGAATTCGGCCCTAAGGGTTCGGCTAAAAATGACTGCCTGAAATTAGCTCGCGAACGATGCGCCTCCTGTCGTCGGCACATCCTAATAGCTCTGAATAGGAAAAAATCGGTGAGATTGGTTGACTTTGAACAGAGTATCTACCAAGTTCTTCATGGTGTGCATTTTTGCACTCCCACGGTTGTTCTGGCGAATGTCTTTCAGCTTCCCATCCATCAGGAAGATCAACTAATTCATCGAGAGATGGATCTCTTTCAACTAAATGACCTATTCCAACTAAATGGCCATCATCACTATGATCATTTCCTCCACACAGGCATTGCCAATCTCCGTCTTCGTGAACAACAAGCAAGATCGGCCTGGTAGCTTTAAAAACATGAGGGCAAACAAATACCCCAAGATCCGAGTTAAATTTCATTATCGCCATTTCAAGCAGACCAGTAATATTACGGAACATTACGGTTTTAAGGCTCCGTTTGTTGGTAGATTGCCAAAGCAAGTCCAGTCTACGCGCTACTTTGGTTTATGCTTATACCCCGTTAAAGGTGCAGTTGTGATGATAAAGACATCATGCACTTCAATCTCTTCACGTATCATTTCCAAGGCTCTTGCATTATTTATCGCTGCTTCAGTCTCGGATACTGGCGGATCAACACCATCCCATATACAATCAAGGCGAGCTTCAAAGCCAGGATTGTGCCATATTCCTCCTTCGATTCTTACCACTACAAGGCCATGCTCAAGAGCCTTGTTGCAAACCTCTTGAGCTGCGTTAGGCGTTAGTTTCATAACGACCGATCCATTCAACTCAAAAAAATCAATTGAAGAATCATATAATCGTGCCCTATCGACTTTCATTTTCAGAACCTCACTTAATCCAATTTATTCGGCCGTCTGGAATCCAAGTTGGATCATTTCTATCACTGACCTGTACGACTTCTCCAGTACGGTCATTGACAACAACATATCCATCCTTTGTCCCATAAACTGTAGCCGTATCATTTCTACCTTGACCGTCAGGAGTCTTTTTTGGGCTACGCTTATCTGCCGATGTCCCCGCCGCCTCATCATTTACTAAATCTTTAACGTCCTGTTCAGTCCATCCCCTCTCACCTAGTTGATCCTTAATTTTATCATCAAAGATTGGTTCCTTATCTGTATCATCACTTGCTTCATTGAACATACGATCAATACAACCCTGAATAGCTTTCTTACATAGCTCAGGATTAATTGCGCAAAGAACCGCACCTGCTGCTGCACCAGCAGCCGCGCAACTAACCGGCCCTATTCCCGGTATAAAACAAACGGCAGCAGCGGCAGCCTCGCCTTTAGGATCAATCCAATTTAGCGGATCATTTCCGACATAGGTATAAGCATTCAACCCGCCCTTAAGCCCAATCGGATCGGAGGTAATATACCGGCCGGTCTTGGGATCATAATAGCGCTGCCAGTTGTAGTGCAGGCCCGTCTCCCGGTCGAAGTACTGCCCCGGAAAGCGCAGGTTGACCTGGATAGATTTATTGCCTTTGCGGTGTTTATGATGTTCTTCGTCCTCATCATGGTCTTCGTGATCGTCATGATCCTCGTCGTCATCCACGTGCTGGCTGTCATGTTCCTCATCCTCATGCGCGTCCTGAGCCACTAGCGTGCCGTCCAGGTCATTGCCGAAGGCATCGCTGTCCCAGCGCCAGACAGTATTTCCTTGATTGTCGGTGCCGAGCCTCGGGGTGTCGAGGTGGTCGGTGTGCAGGTAAACGAGCCGAGAGTTTTGACTGCGGCCTTTACTGTCCAACTGCGCCAGCGGGCGGCTGTCCAGCCAGACGTAAGTCTTGAGCACCTTGCCCTTGTCAGTGGTCTCGGCCAGCAGCTGGCCATTCAGGTCGTAATGGTAGACGATGACCTGCGGTTTTTTGCCCGGCAGTTCCTTGCGCGTGCGCTGGCCCTGGGCGTTGTAGTGGTAGACGGCCATGAGGCGCTCGCCCTGGTAGACCTTGGCCAGCCGGCCCTGGGCGTTGTACTCGAAGCGCCGGCCCTGAGCATCGCTGAGGGTGTTTCCGGCGGCATCGAGGCTGAAGGCTTGGGCGTCGATGCCGATCAGGCGGTTGCTGCCGCTTTCATAGCTATAGCCCTGGCTGAATGATGTGCCGGTTTGGCTCAGGCGGTTGCCGTTGCCGTCATAGCCGTAGTCCTGGCTGTCGTTGGCACGGGCTTCCTGCGCCAGGCGGTCCAGGGGGTCGTAGCCGTAGTCGGTGCTGGCGGCGGCCTCGTTGCGGTTGATGAGGTTGCCGTTACCGTCGTACTGGTAGCACCGGGGCGGCAGATCGCCCAACTGCTGGCAGGTCAGGCGGCCGTTGGCGTCGTAGTCGCGGGTCTCCTGCAGGCCGTTGCCGAAGGTCATGGCGGTGAGCCGGTGGTCGGCGCGGTAGCCGATCCGGTCGGCCAGGATCAACGGCTTGTTCGGCTTGCCGGTGGCGACTTGGCTGATGCGGCCGATGGTATCGCGCTGGTAGCGGACCTCGCGGCCGCCGGGGTAGCGGAGGCCGGTCAGGCGGTTGCCATTATCGTAGCGGTAGCCGGTGATGTAGGTCTGACCCAACTCCATTCTACGCTGTTCGATCACATTGCCGTGGCTGTCGTAGCGGTAGGCGGTCACGCCGCTTTCGTCTTTGATGCGGCACAGACGGCCGATACCGTTCTCGCACTGGTCGTAGGTGTAGGCGACGTCGTCGGCTTCGCCGTCGTGGTCGATGCTGAGCAGACGGTTCAGGGCGTCGTAGCGGTATCGAGCGGTGATGCCGCGGGCATCGGTACGGCTCAATGGGTTACCGGCCGGGTCATGGGTATAGGCCAGACTGCCGCGATCCGGGCTGTCTTCGTTGAGCAGGTGGCCGAGGCCGTCTCGCTGGTAGTCGGTCCGGTGGTTTTCGGGATCGGTGACGCCGAGCAGGTGGTCGGCGCCGTCGTAGTCGTAGCGCGTGAGGCCGGCCAGGGCGTTTTGCTGTTTGATCAGCCGGTTCAGGCCGTCGTAGCGGTACTGGCTGGGGTTGCCGTTCGGGTCGGTGGCGCCGGTGCGGTTGCCGTTGGCGTCATACTGGTAGCTGGCGGCGTTGCCGTAAGGGTCCAGTATCCGGCTCAGCCGGCCGAAGCCGTCGAAGCCGGCTTTCTGCAGGCGCGCGAGCTGGCCGTCCGGGTCTTTGATCTGTTGTTCGAGGCGGTTGCCCAGCGCGTCCAGGCTGTAGTCCTGGCGGTTGCCCAGGTTGTCGGCGACGGCGATCAGCCGGTGCGCGGCATCGTACGTGTAATAAAGCTGCTCGCCGCCGGGCAGTTGGATATGGGCGGGCTGGCCGGCGGCGTCATAGTCGATGCTCGTGGTCTGGTCGCCATCGGTGCGCGACAGCAACCAGCCGCGCGCATGGTAAGCCAGTTCCGTGACCTGACCGTTGGGATCGATGATTTTCAGCGGATGGCCGTGCCGGTCGTAGGCGGTGAGGCGGGTCGTGTGGCCCAGGGCGTCGGTGACGGCGGCCAGGTTGCCTTCCTCGTCGTAGCTGTAGCGGGTGCTGTCATCGACATCAGTGCGCGGACCATCGGCCAGGGTGATCTGGCCGTGGGCGTTGTAGGCGAAGGTCCAGCTGCGGCTGGCAACCGTGGCGCCCGTGTCGGTTTCGGTGCGCCGGATCAGGTTGCCGTGGTCGTCGTAGTCGAAGGTAGTCACACGGCCCGGCTCGGTGAGCTTGACCGGCCGCCGGAAGTCGGGGTGCCAGTCGGTGGCGATGGTGCGCGCCTCGGGTTTGCCGGCGGCTTCGGTACGGCGGGTTTCGAGGTTGCGCGCCAGGTCGTATTGGTAGGTCGTGGCGTTGCCTTTGAAGTCGGTGCTGTTGATCAGGTTGCCTTCATTGTCGTAGCTCATGGTGCGCGTGGCGCTGGCACAGGTTGGGCAGCTTTGCGTCTCGAAGGCTGTGTGCGCGACACCGAGATAGGTGCGGTACGAGTAGAGTCGTGTGGCGCCCAGGGCGTCTTTGACGCTCGTTTTGAGATTGGCTCGATCATAAGTCAGGCTGACTTTTTCGACGCCGCCGGCATGTTCGGAGGTGATGGCCCAGCCGTTGCTGTCATAGGTCCAGCTGGCGAAGTGCACGCCGTTTTCGTCGATGATGCTAGTTAGCGCGTGCGGCCAGCCGGGGTTTTCGTAGAGGTACTGGCGGCTGTTGCCGTCCGGATGGGTGACCGCGCTCAGGTTGTTGTAGCCGTCATAACGGTAGCTGTAGCGATTGCCGGCCGGGTCGGTGATGGCGCTGATCCGGTTCTGGCTGTCGTAGGCCAATTGCAGCGTGCGCCCGAACGGGTCAGTGACGGTGTTGAGCCGGTTGGCGCTGTCATAGGCCAGGGTTTGTGCCAGGCCGGCGCGGTTGGCGAGCGTGCTCAGCCGGCCGTCGGCGCCGTAGGTTTCCACGCCGTCCCGGCCGTTGGTGTAGCGCCAGCCGCCATTGGCCAGGGCTTGCAGCTGGCTGTGCACGTCGGCATCGGGCCGCCAGACGCCGCCGACCAGTCTGAAGGCGAAGGTTTTCTCATCGGCGCGGATCACCTTGACTTGGGTCGCGGAAACCGGCTGAATGCGGCCGCCGTAACTGAAGCTCCAGTGGGCGCCGAACGGGCCGTCGGTGATGCCGGACTGGCTGTTGTAGGAACGCACGAGCTGCAGCGGGAACGGGCCGGCGCCCCGGTAATCGACCTCCTGCTGGAATTTGTTGCCGGTGCTGTTCTGGATCGGGTTGCCCGAGGATTTCCCGATGGTGCATTGCTGGGGGTTGCTGTCGGCGCTGCAGCCGCGCTCTTTGGCGTTGTCGGGCGGGTTGCAGCGCGGGTCGAACTGGTCGTCCCAATCCGGGGCATCGCCGTCGCCATCGCAGGTGCCGGCCAGTGCCGGGGTCGGCATCAGGGCGAGCGATAGGGGCAAACCCCAAGAAGCGGCTAGGGAACATAGCAGGCCCAGCAGCAGCCAGCAGGCGCGCCAGGTCTTGACAAGACGGGGTAAGGTATCCATGTATAGGCTCTCACTACAGTGAAGGTGGTGATCCTAAGGGATCCGCGTCTGTCCACCTTGCCCATGATGCGTCCCTGTGTTCGGGCGCCCCTGCCCGCTGCCGCCGACCTTTAGAGCCAACTAAAATTCCACACTATCCCTGTTTTTTTAGCATAAGCGAATTCAACCAGCCACTCAACATGGAAGCAGGAGGCAATTGACAGATTTGTGAGAATGTCACGGTTTATGACAAAAAATGCCGCTTATCGCTAATATCAATTGATTGCACATCAGGCATTTGAGGCGCTTTGCGCGTAATAAGCCAAAGCAGAAAAAAGCAGCAGATTTTTCATCACTATAAAAGCACGAGTGAATAAATAAGCCCTACGCCAGCACAGGCGGCAATAACCGGAACAATACCGACGTTAAACCGGAACAGGGCAATGAACGCGCTGACCCCGATCAGGCCTGACAGCCAGTCAAACGCCCCGTCCAGGCCCTGCGGCCACAGCACATGATAGGCGAAAAAACAGGCCAGATTGACGATCACGCCGACCACAGCCGCGGTGATGCCCATTAACGGCGCCGTAAACTTCACATCATGGCGCGTCGCTTCTACGGAAGGGCCGCCCAGGAAGATAAACAGAAAAGACGGCAAAAAAGTGAATAATGTGGCTACTGCCGCCCCGGCCATGCCCGCCAGGGGCTGCAACTCCGGACCGAAAATCTCCTTGCTCCAGCCGCCGACAAAACCGACGAACGCAACGATCATGATCAAGGGCCCCGGCGTGGTCTCGCCCAGAGCCAGCCCGTCTATCATCTGCGTGCCGGTCAGCCACGCATGCTGCTCGACTCCGCCCTGGTAGACATAGGGCAACACCGCATAAGCGCCGCCGAAGGTCAGCAAGGCCGCCTTGGTGAAAAAACAGCCCATTTGCGTCAATGTGCCGCTCCAGCCATAGCTTGCAGCCAGCGCCGCGATCACAATTCCCCACACCAACAGCCCCATGCAGGCAAACAGCAGCAGCCGTGACCATTTAAAGCGCGCATGATCCGGAATGGGTGTATCGTCATCGATCAGCGCCGGGCCATAGGATTTATAGGTAGAGGCATGATCGCCGCCTGCCTTGAAAGCATCGGGCGTGATGCGTGAACCCAGATAGCCGATCAGCCCGGCCGCGACGACGATCAAGGGAAAAGGCACATCGACGGCAAAAATCGCGATAAACGCCAGCAAGGCGACAGCGCGCAGGACATTGTTTCTGAGCGCCCGACTGCCGATCCGGTGCGCGGCAACGGCAACGATGGCCGTCACGGCCGGCTTGATGCCATACAGAATGCCCGCCACCGCCGGTACATCGCCGAATGCCAGGTAGATCCAGGTCAGCGCGCACAAAATGAACAGCGACGGCAGGACAAACAGCACGCCGGCCGCGACGCCTCCCCAGACGCCGTGCATCAGCCAGCCGATATAAGTCGCCAGCTGCTGCGCTTCAGGACCCGGCAGCACCATCGTGTAATTCAAGGCATGCAGAAAACGCTGCTCCGACATCCAGCGGCGCTTTTCGACCAGTTCCTGATGCATCATGCTGATTTGCCCGGCTGGGCCGCCGAAGCTGATAAAACCCAGTTTAAGCCAGTAAAAAAAGGCTTCCCGAAAGGCGACCGGCAACGGTCGTTCGCTGACTGTTTCTGAAGTAATGGACATATAAGGATTTGATCGCCGTGGCCTGAATTTCGGCCACGGGCCGCAGGATTAGCCTTTACAAGGAAATTGCGCGGTTACCAACTGCCGGTATTCTGCATGGAAAACCAGGGCTCTTCAGGTGCCAGCGCATGGCCTTTCTGCAGCAGTTCGATGGAGATATTGTCGGGCGAGCGCACGAATGCCATGTGCCCGTCGCGCGGCGGGCGGTTAATCAGCACGCCGGCCTCCATCAGCTTCCGGCAGGTTTCATAGATATTGTCGACTTCAAACGCCAGATGGCCGAAATTGCGGCCGCCGGTATAGTCCTCGGTGTCCCAGTTATAGGTCAGCTCGATTAATGGCGCATGCGTTTTAGCGGCCAGTTCGGCATCGAGCGGCGCGTGCAGATAAACCAGCGTGTAACGGCCGCCGTCATCATCTATGCGGTGGGATTCGACCAGCCCCAGTTTGTTGCAATAAAAATCGAGCGATTCGTCCAGGTCGTGAACCCGAACCATGGTATGCAGATAGCGCATAACAAGGACCTCCTTCAAGATAAAATGAAACAACTCTGGCCATGCGGGTCAATCTTCCAGGGCATGGCCGCAGTATTTGCAAAAATCGGCATCGAAATCATGCCCGGTTTCACCGCAATCGGGACAGGCGTCGTTCCTGACTTTTTCCGCCGTATACGTCCTGATCAATTCGGCGCTATAGATGCCGGTAGGCACCGCGATAATGCCATAGCCCATGATCATGATCGTCGAGGCGAGCACTTGGCCCAGCGGCGTTTGCGGCGAAATATCACCATAGCCGACTGTCGTCAGCGTCACGATAGCCCAATAAACCGATATTGGAATACTGGTAAAACCGGCTTCCTTGCTTTCCACGACATACACCAGCGAGCCGAACACGATAACGAGCATAATCACGGAATAGAGAAATACCATGATTTTACGCAAGCTTTTACTCAATGCCGTCATCATGATCTGCGCTTCGTTCATATAAGCCGACAATTTAAGAATACGAAAAACCCGCAGCAACCGTAGAATGCGTATCGCGAGCATGGGCTGCGCGCCCGGAAACAGCAGAATCAGGTAACTGGGCAGTATCGACACCAGATCGACCAGGCCAAAGAAACTCGTGAAATACAGCCAGGGCCGCCTGACGCTGATCAGGCGCAACCCGTATTCCAGCGTAAACAGCAGGGTAAACCCCCATTCAAGGATATATAAGGTTTGCGCGTACCGGTTTTGAACTGCTTCGACGCTGTCGAGCATGATCACAATCACGCTGCACATGATGCTGATGCTCAACAGGACATCAAACCCTCTGCCCATAGGCGTTTCGGCGCCGAAAATAATCGTATTCAGCCGTTCCCGCCACGGCGAGAGCGTATCGCCCTCGTTATAATGATGGCGATAAGTGGTTTTTGATGTTTTTATTGCCCGCATGATTTTTTTACAGTTGCCCGTACCTGAAACAATCGACCGTATGATCATTGACCATGCCGACCGCCTGCATATAAGCATAGCAAATCGTGCTGCCCACGAATTTAAAGCCGCGCCGTTTCAGATCCTTGCTCATTAAATCGGAGGCCGGCGTCGTCACGGGGATTTCGACCGCGCTTTTCCAGGCATTGCGCACGGGACGGCCATCGACAAACTGCCAGATATAGTCATCGAATGTGCCGAATTCCTGCCGGACCTTCAAAAAGGCCTGGGCATTGCCGACCGCGGCCTGCACCTTCAGCCGGTTCCTGACAATGTCCGGGTTGGCGAGCAACTCGTCGATTTTTATGGCGTCATAGCCGGCCATGATTTCGGCGTCAAAATCATCGAAAGCCTTTTTATAGCCGGCGCGTTTCTTCAGGATCGTGGACCAGCTCAAGCCCGCCTGCGCGCCTTCCAGTACCAAAAACTCAAACAGCAGCCGGTCATCATGCACGGCAACGCCCCACTCAAAATCATGGTATTGTTCTTCCAGCGGGCTAGCCAATGCCCATGCACATTTTTCCATGGTGTTCTGACAATTTAAATACAAAGTAAGGCGCATGATAGGCCTTGACCGAGGCCTGTGCAAATTCCAGATCCGTGGATTCGTTTGTTGACAACCGCCGCCTCAGATCGCATCATCGACCCCATTATCAGACTGAACCATTGACCATGAGTACCGACACCCTGCAAATACGCCGTATCGCCATCGATACCTATCATGAAAACGTCGCTTATATGCACCGAGAATGCGGCATTTATCGTGCGGAGGGTTTCCAGGCGCTTTCCAAAATACTGGTCAGCACCAATGGCGCCAAGGTGGTTGCCGTGCTCAATGTCGTCGATGATTCGTCGATCGTGCTGCCGGACCAGTTGGGCTTGTCCGAACAGGCCTTCGCGCAGCTCAATGTCGAAGAAGGCAGTCTTGTAACGATCAATCATGCCGAGCAGCCCAAGTCCATGGATGCGGTGCGCCGCAAAATCGAAGGCGAGCGGCTCGATCAGGATGACTTCATCGGCATTACTACCGATATCGCCGAAGCCCGTTATTCGAAAATGGAAATGGCCGCCTTTCTGGTGGCCACGGGGCAAAACAATCTGGACCGCGACGAACTGTTCTTCCTGACCCGCGCCATGCTGCAATCGGGCGACAGCATCAACTGGCAGGAACCGCTGGTGGCCGACAAGCATTGCATCGGCGGCATTCCCGGCAACCGCACCTCGATGCTGGTCGTACCGATCGTCGCCGCGCACGGCATGCTGATCCCGAAGACATCGAGCCGCGCCATCACCTCGCCGGCCGGCACGGCCGATACCATGGAGATGCTGGCCGAAGTCAACCTGTCGCCCGATCAATTGCATGAAATCGTGCGCAAGGAACGCGGTTGCCTGGCCTGGGGCGGCACGGCCAGACTGGCGCCCGTGGACGACATGCTGATTTCCGTGGAACGCCCGCTGGGCATCGATTCGCAAGGGCAAATGGTGGCGTCCATCCTATCCAAGAAGCTCGCCGCCGGCTCCACCCATCTGCTGATCGATATCCCTGTCGGCCCCACGGCCAAGGTCCGGCACATGCGTCAGGCCCTGGCCCTGCGCAAACTGTTCGAATTCGTCGGCGACCGCCTCGATATCCATCTGGAAGTCATGATCACCGATGGCCGCCAGCCGGTCGGCCTCGGCATTGGCCCGGTACTGGAAGCCCGGGATGTCATGCAGGTCCTGCAAAATGATCCTGACGCGCCCACCGATTTGCGCCAGAAGTCCCTGCAACTGGCCGGCCGGATTATTGAATTCGACCCCGACGTGCGCGGCGGCCAGGGCTACGCCATCGCCCGCGACATCCTGGAATCCGGCCGGGCCTGGGCCAAGATGGATTCTCTGATTCAGGCGCAGGGCCCCAAACAGATCGACCTGCATCCCGGCAAGCTGTGTCATGAAGTCCATGCCGACCGCGACGGTTTCGTCACCAATATCGACAATTTCCAGATGGCCAAGATCGCCCGCCTTGCCGGTGCGCCCTTATTCAAAAGAGCCGGCGTCGACCTGTTTAAAAAGCTGGGCAGTCCGGTAAAAAAAGGCGAGGTTTTATACCGCGTTCATGCCGAATTCCCTGCCAATTTCTCGTTCGCCAAGAATCTGTCCACGCAGAATAACGGCTATACCATCGGCGATGACGAGCTGGCCCTTACCTCGCTGATCGCCTTCTAATCCGGAAACCAACCATGATCATACTCGCCTTCCCCGATTATCAGAGTCAGGCACAACGGCTTGCCACGCGCCTGAACGCCGAGCTGGCCGACGTCACGGTACACCACTTCCCGGACAGCGAGAGCTTTGTACAGTTACCGTCGCCGCTGCCGGAACATGTCATTATTTGCCGCAGCCTCAATCAGCCCAACGACAAGCTGATCGAGCTGCTGCTGTGCGCTTCCACGGCCCGCGAACTGGGCGTCAAGCGCCTGACCCTAGTCGCGCCTTACTTAAGCTACATGCGCCAGGACTTCGCCAACCAGCCCGGCGTGGCGGTCAGCCAGCGCATCATCGGCAAGATGCTGGCCGGCCTGTTCGACGACGTGCTGACCGTCGACCCGCACCTGCACCGCATCTCGTCACTGGATCAGGCGATTCCGATCAAAAATGCGATCAGCCTGACGGCTGCCGGCGAAATTGCCCGCTTCCTGAAGAAGCAGCTCGATTATGCCGTACTGCTGGGGCCGGACAGCGAATCGGAACAATGGGTCGCCACGATCGCGCGGCAAATCGGCTTCGATTACTCGATCGCGCATAAAGAACGGCTGGGCGACAAGCACGTCGAGATGACCTTGCCCACCAGCAACTTCGGCAACAAGCCCGTCGTCATCGTGGACGACATGGCCAGCACCGGCAGAACGCTGACCAAGGCCGCCCGCTTGCTGAAGGCCGCCGGCGCCGGCGACATCCATGTCGCCGTCACCCACCCGCTGTTCTGCGGCGACGCCGAGACCCACATTCTCGAAGCCGGCATCAAAACCATCTGGAGCACGGACAGCATCGACCATCCGACCTCCTGCATCAACCTCGACACCCTGCTGGCCGATGCTATCAAGGCGATCGTGTAGGTGCGAATTCATTCGCACTTCGGGTCGAATGAATTCGACCCTACAGCAGACGCCGATTCACTGCGAGACGTCAGATTGGTAGGGTACGCACCGCGTACCATTATTCAGTTTTCGATGCCCCAAAAGGTACGCGGTGCGTACCCTACTACACGACATCAGGATCCTGAATCAGCTCCACGGCGTTGCCGTCAGGGTCGCGGCAGAACAGGGCCGGCCGGCCCGACCGGCTCAGCGTGTAGGTAATGCCCTGCTGTTCCAGCTTGCGTTTGGCGGCCTGGAAGTCATTGACCAGAAAAGCCGTATGCCGGTCCAGCCCGCCATGCTCGGGCGCGATTCTGCCCTGATCGGGATTGGGCAGTTCGATCAGATGCAGCTGTTGCACGCCCAGCTGCAGCCAGGCGCCCGGAAATGGCAGCGGGGGACGCTCGCAGGTTTTCAGGCCCAGCACGCCGCTGTAGAACGCCAGCGCTTTGGCCGTATCGGCGACAAGAATGCTGACGTGATGAATTTTTAATTGAATGGTTTCAGGCAAGATAATCTTCTCTTTATATGGTAGGGTTTTGCATGCCGATAAACTTCTTATCGGCCTAATTTAAACTATCGGCTCATGGGCCTGCTGGCCGGCATGATAGGTGGTATAGACATACACCGGGATATCCAGTTCGCCCAGGCTATTCTCGATCAGCGGCCATACGTCATCCCAATCCAGATCGCCCTTGCCTGTCGCCAGACGCGGCAAGGCGAGCGACGGCAGTTTTTCTTTTTTAATTATTTTCACCAGGGCATCCAGCGCATGCTTCACATTGCTGATCGTCGCCTTGCCGAAATGATGCTCGGGACAGTCCACGGTTTCCTGCGTGATCAGGTTGATGATATGAGCATTATCGGGCCCGACCCACAGCCATGCCTCGCCGGACCGGGTATTGTGCTGGTGGCACCAGCGATCGAAATCCTTCACCAGGGCCGGATACCGCTCATGGAGCGCCAGCGCCAGGCCTTTATCCATCGGGTCATTGAGCTCCACGCCATGCGCCATGGCGTACGCCTTGCTCAACAGAATATCACCTTCGACTTGATATATCATAATGCCCTCTCTCGGTTTGTTATCGTTATACAGTTCCAGGAGTGATAAACGACAGGCCTGTCTATACGCCGGCTTTAAGCTCTAATAGTTATCGCAGATGTGCCGCTCTTTTCCCTCGACATCCTCTTTCATAAACTCCATTTGCGGCAGCGTCCGAGCCATTTCCTCGCCGCATTTTTTCATGGCCTGCATACTGTCATCGTCCATCATTTCCTTCGCATACGCTACCGCCCGGCTCTCGGCGCCATCGCGATCGCCGCTTTTGCACAAGGCCGAAATCTCGGCTTCCATGGCCTTGCCCCGCTCCGCCATCTGTTCCATGGCCGCCGGATCGATCTGGCTGAAACACGCCTGCATTTTCTGGCCTTGTTCCATTAGTTTCTGCATTTGCTCTTCGTTCATATTGGGAAACTGGGCATGTCCGGCAACAGGCGTTAACGCGAGCAGCACCAGGTAATGTAAGGCTTTTTTATTCATTAAATTATCCTATTGATTAAGTTCCGCAGATTAAGCGGGATTATCATAGCGCTTTCCCGGACGGATTTCCTCTATCAGATCAATTTCGGCAGCGCATCAAGGTTACAGGCGATGACTACATGAAACCGCTTGAACCTCTTTGAGGTCGACTGAAGTCGCCGCCACGCGACAGGCTTGCGCAAGCCCTGATATTTTTTCCTTATTTTGGCCTTTATGGTAAAAGCTCCCCGTGGCTATTGCCTGATATCTAAACTGATGTTGCGCATGGGCCGTTTTTATCCTGCCTGCCGCGCTGGCAATAGGTTGTTAAACCGATCTTTATTCAACTGACAGTGACCTCATCGACTGAAGGGTTACCCACGCGTAGGTGCGAATTCATTCGCACTAGACTGAACAGCAAGCGTTTCGGGTCGAATTCAAATAACCGCCGCGCGGGAGGTACTTTGTTAAATCCGTCTCAAATCAACTTATGCGTAACATCAGATCTAAACTTAAAAGCCTGAGATTATTCAAGCCATGATCATCGCCATTCAGTTAATTGCCGGTTTATTATGCCTCGCGGCAGGGTCCGAGTGGTTGGTAAGAGGCGCGTCGAAACTGGCCGTGGTCATCGGCATTTCACCGCTAGTCGTCGGTTTGACCGTGGTGGCGTTCGGCACCAGTTCGCCCGAGCTTGCCGTGAACGTGCAGGCGGCTTATTTAGGATCGTCGGACATGGCCATCGGCAACGTAGTCGGCAGTAATATTTTTAACGTACTGCTGGTTCTTGGTCTTTCCGCCTTGGTCAACCCGCTCGTGGTCTCAAGCCGGCTGGTGCGGCTTGATGTGCCGCTGATGATAGGCGTCTCCGTGTTGATGTATGCCCTGAGCCTGAACGGCGCCATCAGCCGGCTGGAAGGCGGCCTGCTGTTCGCCCTGGTGGTGATCTATACCATTTTTCTTATCTGGCAGAGCCGCAGGGAAAATCATGCCGCGCGCGAACTTAAAAGCCGCGCGCCGATTAGGCCGGCGTCCTGGTTTAGGGATGTGATATGGATCGCGGCAGGGCTTGTTTTACTGGTCACGGGGTCCAGATGGCTGGTCGAGGGCGCGGTCGCCCTGGCCCATATCCTCGGCATCAGCGAACTGGTCATCGGATTGACCATCGTCTCGATCGGCACGTCCCTGCCGGAACTGGCCACATCGGTCACGGCCACCCTGAAAGGCGAACGCGACATCGCTGTCGGCAATGTCGTGGGCAGCAATATTTTCAATATCTTGTGCGTGCTGGGGTTGAGTTCCGCGGTGGCGCCGGCCGGCATCGATGTGTCGCCTGCCGCCCTGCATTTCGACATTCCGGTCATGGTCGCCGTCGCCGTTGCGTGCCTGCCGGTTTTTTTCACGGGTCTGGAGATCAGGCGCTGGGAAGGCTTTTTATTCCTGGCTTATTACGCGGCCTATACCGCGTACCTGATCATGGATTCAATGCGGCATGATGCGCTGCCGATGTTCAGCCAGGTCATGGGGAGCATTGTAATGCCGCTGACCGCCGTGGTTCTGCTTAGTCTGCTGCTTCGCCATATTCTGGTCAAAAGGAAAAGGCGGCATCCCTGAGCACAACCGCATGCCCTTGTAGGCGTTCACGCTGGCAACGATAGATTTCAGGAGCGTTTATTCATTAGCCGGAAACATTACCTTCAGGCATGCGTCGCCATGAAAACAAGCCATTCACTGACCGGCAGTGCGCCAGGGATATTCATAAATCCGGTAGGGTACGCATCGCGTACCTTTTGGGATGGCATTCACCGGAACCGCTGGAAAAGGTACGCGATGCGTACCCTACTGTATTTTTCAGGCAAGCCTGCCTGTCAATACTCAATTTTCACAACAGCCATTGCTTTTAAGTAATGTCTGACTGCTGGCAACAAAAATAACTCATATCGACAAATACCTTATAAAAAGTACGCCATTTCACGCGGTTTGTTAAGGCGTGACTCAATAGAAGCAATTATCTTCTTGTAATCAAAGAATTACAGACCAGTTACCATATTTAAGCATAAACAAATGTGATGCATTTCACATATTTATTTTCAAACTACGAACCGGCCAAAATGAAATATTAATCTTTTTATATCAAATACTTGCACGATAAATTAAGTCATATCCCGCATATAACCCATAAAAACGCGGCATTTCACGCAGTTTTTCAGACTACTTGGCATTCAGGAAGAATAATTGCTTAGAGTAATCCATTGCTTACAACTCTGGCACAACCTTTGCTATATCTATTTCGACCATGCGAGTTAATTCGTTCCAGGATGGGCAGAGCCGGGATGGTGAACTAAAGGAATTTCAGGAGTGTGGGGGAAAGGCTACCCCCGGTTGGCGGCAGAGGGTCGAGCTCTGCCGCCAACAACTTTGTTAATGGCAACTTTAACTTAATCATTAACTAGAAAAATAGGGAGTAACCCTTCATGAAGCATTATAACAACATGGCTCGCCAGGCGGGTATGACTTTAATCGAATTAACCGTGGTACTGTTGATTCTGATCGGCTTGGCAGGCTTGCTGGTGCCCTATGTCGGCAGCTTTACCCAGACGACCCATGACAGCACCAATTCCAATAACGTAACTCAGCTGAATAATGCGATGGGCCGTTATGTAAATGAGAAAAACAGAATCCCCCCGCATGTAGACACACTAACCAACGGTTTAGCTGACGCAGGTACTGCTGGAGGAACCTGTTCAGCTGCCGTGCAATGGGACATCTATTGCGGTTTGGCGAATCCTGTCATGTTTACACCAGCTGTCTACGGCGCTAACAGTGTTGCAGCACAATCGCTGGTAAAATCCGGAATCAACATGGCGGTAGGCAATGACCCGAATGTCGCAAACAGGACGTTTGGCACCAGCACAGGCATGTATATGCTTGATGATCCAGCTTCTACTGATTTTGATACGACAGCATTTGCAAGTGTTGCGGACGCTGGTTTAGTGACAGATATGATGTCTTCAGGTGTCGAAAAACACTTGGCAAAAGCATTAGGCCGCGACCCGATGGTCTACAATGACACCTGCTATGACTACATCGGGGTTGGTATTGGCGATAACAATGAATTGATTCAATCCACAATGGCAGCCGCACCTGTGTTCTTCCCTCAGGATGCCGAATATGGCCCAGCAAAAGCTTATGGCCACTTCATTGCAATCTTACAGGTACATAAAGATAACACCACCGCTGGTTGCTCTGCTGTGATCGAACCAGCTAAATTTCTGGGCGTTGTAGCTAACGTGCCAGCGTCTGAATCAACTACTCTGGTTGGCGCAAATACCCTGCTGGCTAAAGGCTGGGAAAACAGAGCCGCTAACTAATCCCTAGCCGCTCAGTTCGGGTTGCCATGCTGTCCGGCAACCCAATATTAATTACAAGGCGGATCAGCGATCCAGCGAATCCGCCACCGTTGCAAAAACCATGCAGCGCGGACATGGACCTCTCGTGCCCGCCCTGCATCAGCTTAACAGGATGTCCGCAACAGCAATGGCCATCCTCTCATACAGAAACAACTCCGCTAACCCGGGCTCCAGGCACCCCACCGATGCCCGGCGGTTTCCGCAAGGGATGACGGAAAAATACCAAAGGAGATGTTTCTCACGGATGACGGATGAAGAGGATACGGAGACCTCCTCATCCACCTCATACCCCTGCGTTTTTCCAAAGAATGCAGCGGTATGGGCATTAAGACGCCCGGTTGTCACGGCCGCGCCTCTTTAACGCTATAACGAACCCAGGTTTTATTTGTAGTTTAAAAAACCATGAAAATCCCCTTATTCAAAAAACGCCCGGCTCACAGTCTGCTGTTCATCACCGAGGCCAAAACCTTTCGCGCCGATTTCGACAAGTCAGGCGTGCTGACCGGCGAGATGAGCACGACAGACATCAGCTGTCCGACGACGGCGAAACTGGCCGAGTGCGTCGGACAGATCGCCGCCGGCAAACCACTGGGACGCAAGGTCTGGCTGCTGTACATACGCCTGCCGATCGCCCTGTTGAGCATTCCCTCCATGCAGGTGGAAGGCGTCGACGAGACCACGCTGCTACAGGCTTTGCAATTCGAACTGGAAGGGCTGACCGGCCAGTCCTCGCTGGACATGCAGCTGGCTTATCACCTGCTCAGCAACAGGGACGAGATGAGCACCTACTGGGTGAGCCAGATCAACCAACTGCATTTCGAGGACCTCCACAAAGCCGTGAAAAAAGCCGGCAGCCAGCTGGGCGGCCTGCTGCATCCGGCCGGCATGCCGCAATCGCTGGCCAACCCGGAGCATGAGGACTGGCTGAGACTGGAGTGCTGGTCCAACCAGCTGGTCGCGTTGCGGCGCCATCCCGACAGCGGCCTTGCCATGCAACAATTCTCTTTTGACTATCGCCATTGGCAGACGCAGCTGGAGCAATGGCTGAACGAGCAAGGCGCGGTCCCGCATACCGAAACCCTGCTGAACAATAAAATCGAGTTATTGCCTGAAACCGCTTATAGGGTGCATTTAGGCAATACCGAACGGATACCGGAATGGCTGGCCTTGTGGGCCGGCGCGCTGACCCAAAAATCGCCGCCCCCGGTCCCGATGCTGCGCCATCAATCCAGGCTCAACAAGGACCTGCTGCTAATGGCCTCCGGCGGCTCGGCGGCCGTGCTGATCTGTGTCGTTCATTTAAGCTGGCATCTGTATCAAGCCCGGCAGTTCACCTATGAAGCCGAAGCCCTGAAAAAAGTCGAAACGTCGCTGACGGCCTTGCGCAAATCCACAACCGACGATCGCGACAAACGCGACAAGCTGAAAACAACACTCGACAAGCTCAAAGGCGACTCGGACACCTTGCCGCAGATGATCAACGCGCTGCAGCACCGTCCCTCGCGATTATTGGCCGCCATCGCCTCGGGCCGTCCCGAGAATCTGCTGTTGGAGGAAATCGTCGCCGAAAACGACGACATAAAAATCCGCGGCATCAGTCTGGATGCGGTTTCAACCAACAAACTGGCCGGTTATCTGGAACTGAAACTGGCGGATCTGGGCTGGGAAATCGCGGCCCCGACCAAAAAGAACATGAACCTGTTTGAAGACGGCGGCCCCTGGGAATTTGAAATCGCCCTGCGCGATAAAGGCATCGAAGGATTTCATCATGAACCGCAAAAAAAATAGCGCCCGCCTCCCTTTAATGAAATGACGCCCGAATGACGATGACACCCGAACAACAACGAGAGCAACTGCTTAAACGCATCCTGCCGGCGCTGGGCGTGCTGGTGGTTTATTTCGCCATCATCAGCGGCTTTATCACGGACAAGTCAGCAAAAGCCGAGGAACAATATGTACAGATGGTCAGCAAAGGCATCAACCCGGATGCGATACCGGGCATGGAACAGGAGAAAAGCCGGTTAAAGGAAGAAGTTATCAAGCTTGAACAGGAAACCAAATCCATCCATGCCGCCATGGCGGCCGAGAGTGGTTTTCTGTCGCTCGAAAGTTCGACCAATGACGCCATAGACCGCATTACCGTCATCCTGGCCGACAACCATTTACAGGTACTTGAAGAGATGCCCAATGAGCAGTCAAGCGAGAAAAATCTGTCCAAATCATTACAAGACACGCAAAACTGGCTCAAGGAACTGCTGACGCCGGAAGAAACCGTCGATCCCAAAGCTAAAGCGTCCAAAGCTAAAAAACCGGCCGCCACTGACGATAAAAACGCCAAAGACCTTGCTTTAAACATTAGAAAAATCCGTTTTGCCGGCACTTATGTGGATACTTACCGGGCACTGGCAACATTGGCCGACAGCAATATCAAAGCGCTGCCGGTGTCCCTGGCGATGAAAGCCTATGACAAGGGGGCCGGCAAACAGGAATGGCTGTTGAAACTGTGGCTGTAAGCCGTATTGGGCGCACGCTTTTTATTAACGCCTGTGATCTGTGGGGGCGACTTCAGTCGCCCTGGGCGAATCAATTCGCCCCTACATGCTGATCTGGGCGACGACCAACAGTAGGCGCTTTAGGCGAAGTCACCCCCACAAAAAACCTGACGAAATAATAAACAGGCGTGGAAAACACCAGAGCGCTTTCCACGCGATGATAATAACTATAAAGACATGAGACAAAAATCCTCAGAGCCTGAACGGCCCGCTGCCGAGCAAAGAAGCGCCGATCGCCAGCCCGTCAGCGGCTGGCGCGCGACCGTGTTCATCGAAGACAGCCTCACGTTCAGCCATGCCGACGTCAAGGACGCCTCCGACAGCGGCGCCGGCCTGGTTATCGCGGGCCAGCCCGGCCTGGTCAGGCATGACCAGGCGATCACGGTCAGCATCGAGGCCCAACACCGGCGCTTTACCCGCAAGGCCCGGGTGTGCCGGGCCCAGGCCGATGGCGATGAACTGCATGTGGCCGTGGAATACATCGACCATGTCGGCCTCAATCCCCAGACCCACCTGCTCGATATCAGCCTGACGCGCATCGACCCGGCCTGCGCGCTGAAGCTGCCCGCCAATATCGCGCTGCGGCAAAAAGCCCTGCCCTTTATCGAGTTCAATGGCGTTATCCATGTCATCTGCCAGGACATTGAAAATCCGACGCTGGCCAACCTGCTGGAACGGCTGCTGAAAATGCCCGTGCAGTTGTGGGCCGGCGACGAGGCTTTGCTGGACATAAAACTCAGGCAGGTCTACGGCGACAACCGCCACCAGGTCCAGGCCTTGCCGAAAGCGGCCGAGATCAGTTCCAACGCCGTCAGTACCGGCGACGAGCTGCTCTATGCCGCCTACATGCGCCAGGCGTCCGATATCCATATTGATCCCGGCTTTAACGGCGCGACCATACGCTTCCGCGTCGATGGCCAGCTGGAGCAGTACAGCCAGATCAACGCCAACATCTACACCGAGCTGGTCAGCCGGCTGAAAGTCATGGCCTATCTGGATATCGCCGAGAAACGCCAGCCCCAGGACGGCCGTTTCTCGCACCAGTTCGTGTCCGGCGGGCGGCGCATCGACGTGCGCGTGGCGACCCTGCCGACCAAGTACGGCGAGCGCGTCACGATGCGTCTGCTGGCCGTGCAGACCGACTCGCTGACCCTGGAGCACCTCGGCTTCGAGCCGGATCACCAGGACAAGATCGAAGGCTTCCTGCGCCGCACCCAGGGCATGATGATCATGACCGGACCGACCGGCAGCGGCAAAACCACGACACTGTACGCGGCCATCCGCATGCTGCTGGAAGAGCGCCACGTCAACATCATCACCATCGAGGACCCGATCGAATACGAAATCGGCGGCGTCGCGCAGGTCGAGGTCGATGCCGCCGACAAGGTCAGCTTCGCCAAGGCCCTGCGCAGCGTGCTGCGCCACGACCCCGACGTGATCATGGTCGGCGAGATCAGGGACAGGGAAACCGCCGACATCGCCATCAAGGCGGCGCTCACGGGCCACATGGTGCTGGGCACGCTGCACACCAACTCGGCCGCAGCGACCGTCACGCGTCTGACCGACATGGGCGTCGAACCGTATCTGGTCGCGGCCGCGCTGCGGCTTGCCGTGGCCCAGCGCCTGCTCAGGCGCCTGTGCCGGTATTGCCGCATCCCCAGGCCGATGACCGAGCTTGAAGCCATGTCGATCGGTCATCCGGAACTGGCCGGCGAGATCATCCACGACCCGTCCGGCTGCATTTACTGCGGCGGCAAGGGCTATTCGGGCCGTATCGGGCTTTACGAACTGCTGGAGCTGCGCGAGGACTGGGCGCGCGCCGTCGCCGAAGGCGAAGGCGAGTCGGATCTGGTGGTCAAAATGCGCGCGTCCGGCATCAAGAGCCTGCTGGACGATGCCGTGGCCAAACTGATCGCCGGCGTCACGTCGGTCTACGAAGTCATCCAGATCGCCTCGTCATGGTAAAGCCGATGATTGAAAACTTACACCTGCGGAACTTACGCAGTTTGCCTGTTCAACCGTCGAAACAAGCGGTTCTAAAACCTGTGGGGGCGACTTCGCCTAAAGCGCCTACTGTTTGTAGTCGCCCGGTATGTAGGGGCGAATTGATTCGCCCAAGGCGACTGAAGTCGCCCCTACAGACTTACGTAAGCCTTGATAATTTAATGTTCGCCGACCGCTAATGCCTGTATTCACCTATCTCGCCCGCGACCGCAGCGGCCAACAGCTGACTGACGCCATCGAAAGCGCGACCCGCGAATCGGCGATTCTGGCGTTGCGCGAACAGGGCCTGCTGCCGCTTAAAATCGAAGAGCTGAAAAAAGCCGACACCGCGCTTAAATCCTACAGCCTGAACCCGCTGGCTTACCGCGCCTTCAATGCCTCCGACATTGAGCATGAATTTCACCAGATCGCGGTCATGTTGCGCAGCGGAATCAGCCTGCTCGATGCCTTGAACCTGACCCTTACCCATTGCCGGCCCGGCGCGCGCCCGACCTGGGAAAGACTGGCCAAACGCATCCAGCAAGGCAGCTCGTTCAAGGACGCTTTGGCCGAACACAAAGCCTTCAGCGAATTCACCATCCAGCTGATCCACGTCGGCGAGCAGACCGGCCATCTGGACACGGTCATGGACGAGGAGGCCAAGGAGGTCAAATCCAGCCGCAAACTCAAAAAACAGATTGTCTCGGCCTTGCGCTACCCGGCCTTCACGCTGCTGTTCGCGATCGGCCTGGTGATCTTCATGCTGACCAGCATCATTCCCGAAATCAAGAAACTGCTGCAGATCATGGGCAAACCGATGCCGCCGGTAACGCAGGCCCTGATCGACACCTCCGACTGGATGCTGGCCAATGGTCCGGCCATCGCCGTTTTCGCAGCCGCTTTGGCCGTGACGTTCATAGTCCTTTACAACTGGCCGCCCAGCCGCTGGTGGATAGACAAGTGGGCGCTGAAACTGCCGCTGTTCGGCTATGTCCTGCGCCTGTCCGGCACCGTGCTGTTCTCCCGGGCGATGGGCCTGTTGCTGCGCAGCGGCGTGGTCATGGTCGATGCCCTGGCGACGATGGAAAAACTGCATGTCAACAAATACATGGCCAGCCGCATCGCCTTTGCGCGCGGCCGCGTGCTGCAAGGCTCGTCGCTGGCCGAGCCCCTGGAAACCGAATCCGGCTATATGCCGTTATTACTGCAAATGACGCGTGTCGGCGAAAACTCCGGCATGCTCGACGACATCCTGTTTGAAATGACCGAATACCACGATGAACTGCTGCAACAGGCCATCGCCACGCTGACCGGCATGATCGCGCCGCTCATGACCATTTTCGTCGGCGGCGTCGTCGGCTTTGTTTACGCCGCTTTCCTGGTGGCCATGTTTTCCGCCGCGGGAGGAAGCCCTTCATGAATATGCAATCGCTTAAACGGACGGCGCTATGGCTGTTGTTCTGCCCTTCCCTGTCCGTGGGGCAGGATAACGCCGCGCCCGATCCGGCGGCCGATGTCCTGGCCGACCCGACGGTCATGACCCGGCAATTCGAACAACGGCTGAGAGGCCCGGACCAGGAATCCGGTGCCGGTCGAAAAAAGTCAAAGGAGGAATTTCCGGACCCGACCCGCATGAACGACAACTTCAGGGATGCGTTAAAACACGTCACCCGCCGTTCAGCCGTGGCGGGCGGCGAAACGACCGTTTCCGCCGCCCCGAACCTGCCCGACATCTCCCTGGCCGCCAGCGCCTGCAACATGCATAAGGGCCAGAACCACGCCATGCTGCGCATTAACGGCAAGACCGAGATGGTGAGCGTCAACGACAGGATTACCTATATCGAAAAAAACCAGTTGATAGAAATCCACGTGTTGGAAATACAAAAAAACCATGTGCAGGTAAGGATCTACCCGAGCAACGAGACCATTATTTTACGCTGATGACGCATTGCGGCATGAGAGCGGCCTGATGCCAATCAGCCGTGCCGCAACGCCAGAATTAATTACATATGTCCATTTTTTTTTCAAAATCCCGTTTGACCGCCGCTCTATTGGCTTTATCGCTGCTGCAACCGTCCATGCTCACGGCCGCGCCTGACAATCCCGAACGGGTCATCGAGCAGATCGAGTTCCGCGACATCACCGTCGGCGATGCTTTGCGCATCCTGTCGGAACAATCCGACCTGAACATCATCGCCTCCAAGGAAGCCGCCGAGATACACGTCACCATGTTCCTGCGCCGCGTGACCTCCCTGGAAGTCATCGAGGCCATCGCCAAAACCTACAACCTCTGGTATCAGCGCGACTGGAATTCCAATATCGTGCGCATCTACACGGTCAAGGAATACCGGCTGGAACAGGTCGAATTCAAAAAGGAGGAGACGGAAATCTTCACCATGAAGAACGCCAAGAATGCGCTGGATCTGGCCGAGACGGTTAAAAACCTGTTCTCCGAGCGCGTACAGTTGAGTTACGGAAAAAACGAGCGGGAAATCATGACGGACCTGTCCCAGCGCTTTCAGCGCTTTAACATGATCGACGGCCGTTCGACCCTGACATCGGCGCGGGGCGGCTCCGGCGGAGGCGGTGGCGGCGGAGGCAGCAATAACTCGACCAGTATCAGTGCCGGCAGCGGCGGCATGCTTGGCAACCAGATGGGCGTTTCCGTCGAAGGACAGGAACACAGCAACCGGCAAATTGAAATGGACGAACAGCTGCGGGTCGGCACCGAGATTTTGCGCAAAATCGCCGAAGCCAAAGACAGCATGCAGGGCTTGATGACCGGCGATGCCGCCCAGAGCAGCGGACTGCTGGATCAGACCATCCGCCACCAGGCGCCCATTTATGTCGGCGTCATCAAGCACCAGAACCGGGTGCTGGTCCGTACGCGCGACCAGGATGCGATGGATGAAATCCGCCAGCTGTACAAGAAGCTGGACACCGACAGTTCCATGCTGCTGATGGAAGTCAAAGTCCTGTCCATCGATCTGTCGGACGGCTATAACTCGCTGTTCGATTTCAAGCTCAAAACCAATAACGCCAATCTGTCCACGCTGGACGCCGTCAACAGCATCGGCGCCCAGGAAATTTTCGACACCGGCCTGCGGGCCGCGTCGGCGGCTTTCGATCCGTCCCTGCTGGCGACCGTGGTCAGCAACAATTTCGAGGCGCGCCTGCAATTGCTGGAACGGGAAGGCCGGGTCACGGAACTGGCCACGCCCATGCTGATGACCACCAATCAGGAAGTCAGCCGCGTGTTTGTCGGCGAGGAAAGGCCCATCATCAGCGGCTACTCGGCATCGTCCACCGTGGCCGGCGGCGTCGGGCTCGGCACGGGAACCGTCGTGCAACAGCCGATTCTGGTCCCGGAGACCGACCTGCGCGCCATCGGCACCACCCTGCTGCTGACGCCCAACATCAATTCGGACCGGACGGTCGGCATCCAGATCCTGGTCGAGCAATCCACCTTGTCGGCCGGCAAAGGCACGATTCCGGTACAGATCGGCGACAAGCTCCAGGATGCCAATATCGATCTGGTGCAGGAACGCACGTTCAGCGGCACGATCGTCGCCAAGGATTCGACCGCGGTCGCCGTCGGCGGCCTGATCCAGGAAGCGGCCAGCAACAGCGAGAAAAAAGTGCCCATCCTGGGCGACATCCCGGGCCTGGGCTTCTTTTTCCGGGACGACGGCCAGTCGCGCACGCGCCGGGAACTGGTCATCATCATCAAGCCGCATATCATGGAGACGCCGACGGAAGCGGCCGGCGTCAGTCACGAGGTGTTACGGGAAAACAGCATTCATCCGAACGCGCTCGATGCCGGCGCGCTGGACGTCTATTCGAACCCGGACAGGCGTCATAAAGGCTACGTGCTGGAACAGCCGTATAAGCAATACAGCAAACAGGACAGCTTCGATAAATACCGCGGCCGCGGCGATTCGCGGGAATTCCCGGAAAACCGCCGGGCGGCAGCGGCGCCCTCGCCCGCCCAGCAGATTTACGTGGACCTGACCCGCTACGCGTCGGAAGCCATCCGGCTGCCGCCCGACCAGCGCAAAATCGATCCCAAAATCACGCTGGTCAGGATGACCGACTTCGCACCGGTCGACCTGACCTACGATTCCAGAATCAAGGCGTTGCCGATCGCCGGCTGGCGCCAGGGCGGCATTTATGTCACGGCCGTGGAACTGCACAATGTCTCGAACGATCGGGTGACGGTCGATTACCGCCAACTGAAAGGCCGCTGGCTGGCGTCCACGATCGAAAACGAGACGCTGGAAGGACAAAGCGAGCAAAGCCATGCGACGACCTATCTGTACCTGATTTCCTCCCAGCCGTTCGAGGAAATTGTAGCCCCTGCGACCCGTTGATGCGCCGGACAGTCAAGGAAAATCATGGCTAAGAAATACCGCTTGATAAGACTCGGCCCCTTGCTCGTCTGCTGTCCTCTGGCGGCGCAGGCGACGGGCATCGCCTCGGGCGCCGTGCCGGACATGAAAATGCATGTGTTTGAAACGTCTGACTACGAACCGTTGCCCGACAGGCGCGAGCACGAAATCGGCCGCGACAGGCCCATGCACATGGTTATCTTTGACCAGCCGCCTTCGGGCGGGCCTGCAACCGCCGAACGCGGCCCGACCGTCAGCCTTGCCGCCGACCGCCCGGCTGTCGCCGAAAACCACCGGGAACCGGAGCGTTACGACGCCGAACCGGAATTCCAGTTTGATTATTATATTGAAGGCGGCTATCGGCAGGATGATCTGGACTGGACCATCGCCGCGCCGTCAGGATCGCCCGATGTCCTGTCCGAGCTGCAATGGCAAGACGTGGAAAGCGCCATGGTCGAGACCGGCATCGACATGACCTATGCCGGCCATTGGCATGCGGAAGGCAAGTTCGCTTACGGCGGGATTGTCGACGGCCGCAATCAGGATTCCGATTACCTGCAGGACAATCGCCAAGCCGAATTCTCGCGCTCCAACAATGTCGCCGACGACGGCGCGACGATCGAAGTGTCAGGCGCGCTCGGCTATCACTTCGACATCGCCGGCAAGCGCTTTGCGCCCCGCCTGCGCCTGACGCCCAAAGTCGGCTACGCCTATCACACCCAGCAGTTCAACATCACCAACGGCTTTCAGACCATACCGGCCTGGGGCCATTTCGGCGGCTTGGACAGCACCTACGAGGCGACCTTTTTCGGCCCCTGGGGCGGCCTGGAAACACAACTGTTCCTGACCGACCGCCTGTCCCTGCAAAGTTCGATCGAATATCACTGGGCGGACTATGAAGGTACCGGCAACTGGAACCTGCGCGACGATTTCCAGCACCCCAAAAGCTTCACGCATGAAGCGGAAGGCGAAGGCATCGTCGCCTCGGCAAGCGGACGCTACCGGATCAATCCGGCCTGGACGGTCAGTCTGTCGGCCGACTATCAGAAATGGAAAGCCAACAACAAAGGCATCGACACGTTCTATGGTGCCGACGGTACGGTCGGAGAGACACGGTTCAACGGCGTGAACTGGGATTCCTTCGGTTTCAATCTGGGCATGGCTTACAGGTTTTGACAGCATCAAGCAACTGACAATCGGATACTTACCGGCTTATGAACACATCATCCCTCCCCCAGACCCGCGGCTTCACACTGCTTGAAATGACGGTCGTGCTGCTGCTGATGACCTTACTGGCCAGCGTCGCCATCCGCGAAACCAACGGCTTGAGTTTTCAGGTCCGCTACGAGCAGACCCGAGAGCGCCTGGAGCGCATCAGGGAAGCCATCCTCGGCAATCCCCGGCAGATCATCAACGGTCAGCAGGCGGTTAGCGGGTTTGTGGCGGATATGGGGCGGTTGCCAAATAATTTGCATGAGTTGTTGGAGCGAAAGTTTTGTTCTGATCGGAGGTATTCCTATGATACTTGTGTAGCTAATGGAGGAACTCCGATAACCCAGCATGATTGGGAGTTTGATCCCTCTAGTGGCCTTTGGTCCGGATGGAGGGGACCATATCTGAATATTTCCGGCAGTGCATTGGACGATGATGCTTTTGTTGATGGCTGGGGACGTATAGCACAAGACTACTGTACCAATATTGTTTATACAGATGAAACTGCCTGCACAGCAAATGGCGCAACCTGGACATTACAGTCTAAAGATAATAACTATGGCTGGTGGTTTATTGACTTGTTCAATCTTACAAATAACGCATCAGACAGTGGCAATTTGATTGTTCAAAGCTTTGGTAAAAATCATCAAAAGGACAACTCTATTCCAACAACTGCGGATTATGAAAATGATTACCCATCCAATAATAGCTCAAATGGTACTGTGTATTATCCAAACCCTGTTGTGCATCAACAGGATTGGCGGGTTGATATTTCCGGCGGCATAAGCGTCAATATCGCCAAACAATTCGGAGCAAATAAATTTTGCGGCTTCACCGGACTAGCTGCCTCAACTCCTCAGCCCGCTTGTGAAAATGCTGGAGGAACGTGGGATGGAACGTGCACATTCGGACAAGACAGTTGCAAATCTGTCGGTGGCAAATGGAACAGTTGCTTTTTTACGCCTTCTGCTTGTAGCGCGGCTGGTGGCGCATTACAAGCCAGATGCCAATTTACAGAGAAATCGTGCAACGCCGCAGGAGGTTCCGGCTCATGGACTGCTAATCGGACATGTCTTGATTCTTCGACTCATCAAACTAATTGTGAACAGGCTGGCGGTTCCTGGAACGGCACTAGTTGTGACTTTAATGAATCTTCCTGCGCTCTTGCTGGCGGTGCATGGATGATGGATTGTGAATTTACAAAAGACACCTGTCCCGATGATCCCATTACAGGCACTCCCGGGGTTACATGGGAGGAAACAATCAAACCCGATTCTTGCAATTTTACCCAAACGGCTTGCACAACACTGAACGGTATTTCAGTAGAAGATGATTACTGCTATTTAAGTCATCGCGAATACTTCGGAGACAAATATACCCCTTCGAGCTGTGATGCAGCGGGTGGTTCATGGACAAAGAGAATATGCCTCAATGTGTTTTACCGCAGTAGTGATACACCAATAGCCAAGGCCCCCAGCAAGCCAGTTAGCATTGAAGAAAACGGCGGATATCAAACGCTTCAATTTTCCATTCCCGATAGCAATGATATCGATAAGGATGGAATTACTGATGAACCGATGCCTTATCTACCAATGGGCCCAAATGCCATCGGCATCTATGAATACGACGGCGATTGCGACCCGGAGAATAATCCGCTTTACCCCGCCGACCGCCAAAACCCAATTCAGGTAGATTTCCACCCGCGCACCAGTTTGCCGGTCATCAATTGGTAAAAATGTCAGAATTGGTCTTTATTTATACATTTTAGTGCGAATGAATTCGTACCTACATGGTATGGGACGCACATGCCGTAGGGCATGTGTCCTGTAGGGTCGAATTCATTCGACCCGAAACCCAACCGATTCGAACAAGGAGGAACGCTATGGCCTATGACGATTTGCGTAAAGGCCGGGTCAGCATCCCGGGCCAGATTTATTTCATCACCACGGTAACGGCCAACCGGGAGCCGTTGTTCAGGTGTCTGTACACGGGCCGTCTGGTAATCGATGAAATGCGCCGCAGCGAAATCGAAGGCCATCTGACCACATTGGCCTGGGTATTGATGCCGGATCATCTGCATTGGCTGGCGGCGTTAGGGAGCAACGCCGAATTATCGTCAGCGGTAAAAATGTTCAAGGCATCGTCGGCGCGGCGCGTCAATGATCGCTTGCAGCGATGCGGGTCGCTCTGGCAGAGGGCTTATTACGATCATGCCCTGCGCGATGACGAGGATATTAAAAAAGTCGCGCGTTATATCGTGGCCAATCCGCTGCGCGCGGGTTTGGTCGAACACATCGGCGACTATGCCTTATGGGATGCGGTATGGTTGTAGGGTCGAATTCATTCGACCCCAGACAGCGCTGGACATCGGCATTGATATAGTGCGAATGAATTCGCACCTACCATGTCGCCGGCCGAAATACTCTGTCACAGGACATTCGGCGCGAAACATAACGACAACATGAAGAGCAATATGATGAAACGGTTTCACAAAACAATGCAATCAGGCATGACGCTGCTTGAGATATCGGTGGTGCTGCTAGTGCTGATCGCGCTGGCCGGAATGGTTGTGCCTTATGTCAATGTCACAAGCGGCTCGGCTACTTGCCAGGCGACCGATGCAACCCTGCAGGCTGTCAAGCAGGCGATCATGGGCGGCAAGGCGGGGCCTGGATATTATGCTGACACACTGGGAAATTATCCTGCGGATCGGGGCGATATTGACTATAACTTGAAATATTTATTTATCGCTGGCGATAAAGACGAAGATGATTCAATCCCGGATTGGCCCGTCTACAATCCCAAAACCGGCATAGGCTGGCACGGTCCGTATTTATCAACGGGCGGCCTCGTTAACGAAATTCTTCTCCATGATAGTTTCGGAACAGTATTTGATTCCAGCTCTCCCGAAGCAATTGCTATCCCTGCTCATGTACATGTCAATATAACGACCGATACCGGCTCGCAGGTTTTTGATGCCTGGCATCGGCCGATAGTATTGCAAATACCTTATTATGACGATGATGATGAAGGGCCTCATGATGCTGATTATCACCAGGAAAATGCTCGACTGATCTCCGCTGGCCCCGGCAGCGGTCTCAGATCTTACGAGGCGGCAATTGATACAACCATCCAATCCAAAGACGCCTCCGATCGCGACGATGACCGCGTTTTATTTCTGAACGGCCCCGACCTTGGCAGGAACAAGCCTTGTGATGAGTGATAAACGCCAAGCTAGCCCCAGTGCGAGAATACTGCGATAAACAAATCACTCAACGGTCGGAGGAGTATTAATCTTCCCCAATCCCCGCCTCATTACCATAATAATCCAGCCCGGCAATCAGCCTCATCCTGACCTGATTGTCCGGCATGCCCAACCGTTTGAACGCGTCGTTCATAGCCATGTGTTTTATGGCGTCGGCGGAGCCGTATCTGAAGCCGAACAGCTTGTTCTGCTTGCCGGCGGGAAAACGGCTCATAATCTCCGCGATTCTTGCATCGATGAGCCCGCGGGCTTTCTTCAGCTCCGCGGCCACATCGGGTTTCAAGTCTTTTGGAATATCATGATCAGTATGGGCCGGTTCAACGGGCGGCGGGCTCGTTTGGCCCGTCTGGGCCTTGCGGCGTATCTCAGCCAGTTTTTTGCTGCCGCCCGGCCGCAAGACCAGGCCCATTTCCTGGATCGCGGCTGTCGGCCGATTTGATTCGGGGGGGTTCTGTTTTTTATCCATCCTGTAACCAGTCGATTAATTTTTCCTGTGCATTATAAACCACTACGGGAAGGCAGAATGGCGTCTGGAACAGCAATCGAAGGCACGAGGAAAAAATTCTCTTAGGATTTGGCCGTGGTTTGCGGGTGTAATTAACCGTTATGTAGGGCGAATTTATTTATGCCCTTTGGGTACTTGTGCACTTTAGGTATTCGCCCCGGGCGACTTCCAACAGTAGGCGCTCTAGGCGAAATCGCCCCCACAAAGGTATTATTTATTTATCAAGATTCAGGGAAGTTATTAATTGCCGCATCCTTAATTCAAGCCCCAAAAGGTACGCACTGCATACCCTACGGCTGTCAGGTGCAGGCCCATGAGCCGGCGGAGCATATTGCCCCATACGAAACGTTTGACTCTGGTCAAGAGCAGCCACTTATCTCAGACATCATGGAAACGTTAGGCCGGGGTTGCAAACCCCGGCCCGCTTGTTCACGGGCGGGACGAGGCCACCTGGCTTATGATGCCTTCCCCGATGTCTCCTGGGCGACTTCCGGGGTCAGGGCGTTCGCGCCGCCGCCCAGCGCCTTGTAAAAGGCGATCAGGTTCGTGGACGCCTCCGCCTCGGAGCGGGCCAGCTCGATTTCGGCGGCATACAGGGCGCGCTGGGCGTCCAGCACGTCCAGGAAGGTAATGACGCCTTCCTTGTAGCGCAGCTGGGACAATCTGACCGATTCATGCTGGTCTGCCACGGCGCGGGCCAGGGTTTGCCGCCGCACCTCTTCCTTCAGGTAGCGGGTCAGGGAGGTTTCGGTCTCGCGCAGCGCTTCCAGCACCGCCTTTTCATAGGTCAGATAGGCTTCCTTTTGCTGCGCCTCGGTCAGATCGATGCCGGCCTGGATGCGGCCGAAATTGAGCAGCGGCTGCAGCAGGTTGGCGGCCGTGCTGTAGGAAAAGGCCGCCGACTTGAACAGGCTTTCGATGTCGGTGTTGCGCAGCCCGAGAAAGGCCGACAGCGAGATTTTCGGGAACAGTTCGGCGATCGCGGCGCCCTGCATGGCGGTCGCGGCCGCGAGCCGGCGTTCGGCGACGTGGATGTCGGGCCGCCAGCGTATGGTCTCGGCCGGCGAAGTCAGCAATTGCTGCGCCAGCGCCATGGGCAGCGCGGCCGTCGCCTGCAACTCGCCGTCCAGTGCGCCGGGCTGCCGGCCGATCAGTACCTCCAGCTGTCTGAGCGTGACGGTGACTCCGGCTTCCAGCGCCGGAACCTGCGCTTCGGTGTTCTCGGCCTGCGCCCTTGCCCGCACGACGTCGTGCCGGGTGCCGACGCCCTCGTTGAACAGCCGCTCGGTCAGCCTCAGGGTGTAGCGCTGCGCTTCCAGGTTCGAGCGCGTGATCCGCAGCTGGTTCTGCAGATTGCGGTATTCCACGTAAGCGCGCGCCAGTTCCGCCGTCAGCGTCACCAGCGCCTGGGCGTGCTCTTCCTTCGCCGCATCCAGATCGGCGCTGGCCGACTCCAGCCGGCGCTGCAGGCGGCCGAACAGGTCGAGTTCCCAGATGGCGTCGAAACCGAGCTCGAACAGGTTGAAACGGACGCCTTTCGCATAAATGGGCGAAAGGTTCTGGTGGCGCTGGCCGCCTGCCTTGATATCGATCTGCGGAAACAGCTCGGCCCGGACCGAACGGCGATCGGCGCGCGCCTGATCGATGCGCGTCAGGGCTATCTTGAGATCCAGATTGTCGACCAGCGCCAGTTCCATCAGGCGATTAAGTTCAGGATCGCCGAAATTCTTCCACCAGCTCCTCAGCTGCTCCGGCGTCACGGGTTGCCGCTCCGGGCCGGCGTCGTTTTCGGCCAGCCAGCTGCCCGGGAGCGCCAGCGAGGGCGCGCGGTAATCGAGCCCCATGGTGCATCCGGCCAGACTGCACAGCAGTAATAAATAACCGGCCTTAGGCGCCATAGTAGTGCCCTTCCGGCAGTTCCGGACCGGAGCGATGGACGGGCTTCAGGTCTTTCAGCCATTGCGCGCAATAAGGCTCGGCCACGACGGAATAATGGCCGCCGCCGGCATGCACGACCCTGACCTCGTCGTAGTAAGCGTCCCAGCAGCCCGGCTCCAGCCAGCCCCTGCTCTCCTCGGCGATGACCAGCGTCGCCCGGTGCGGCAGTCTGCCGTGCGGATAGCGGTAATCGACGGCCAGCGACGTCTCGACCACCTGCCACAACTCCAGGAAATAGCCGGGGTCGATGCCCATCGCCGCCTGCAGCTGTTCCGCCAGCCCGGTCTTCCATTCCGGATAGGGATTGTCTTCCAGAATGCCGGCGATAGCCGCCTCCTGCCCGGCTGGATCGATGCCGGCGTTTTCGAGGATCATGGTGCAGAAGGCGATGACCGAGCGCTTGTCCATCCGCTTCGGCCAGTTGGCGACGCCGCTGTCTATCAGCACCATGTCCTCGACCTCGATCCCGCTGTCCTGCAGTTGCTTGAGCATTTCATAGAGCACGGTGCCGCCGTAGCTATGGGCGTAGAGCCGGATCGCGCCGCGCGCCTTGATGCCCCGGATCTGCTCGATGTTGTGGGCGGCCATGTCCTCGACCGATGCGGCCGGGGCGCTGCCGGCGTAGCCTTTCATCTGCAGGCCGTACACCGGACCGCCGTCGCCGATCCGGGCCGCCAGCTGGTGGTAGCCGTCGCTCAGCCCCGGCATGCCCGGGATGATGAAGGTCGGAACGCTGTCGCGCAGTCTGGCGACATAGGGCGAGCCGGCCGGTTTTTCGCCGGCGTCGCCGATGCGTTCGGCCAGTTCGCGCACGGTCGGGCACTGAATGATGTCGGCGATGCCGATCTGCGCGGACGGCAGCTGCTGGTTGATTTTGTTCGCCAGCTGTATCGACAGCAGGGAATGGCCGCCGAGTTCGAAAAAGTTGTCGTTGAGCCCGACGCGCGCAAGACCCAGCACGTCTTCCCAGATGCCGGCCAGTTGCCGTTCGACCGGGGTCTGAGGCGCGACATAATGCTCGCCGGCGTCGAATTCCACCGGCGTCTGCTCCAGGCGCTTGCGGTCGATCTTGCCGTTGGCGGTCAGCGGCAGGCTGTCCAGGCGGATGAAGGCGGCCGGCACCATGTAATCGGGCAGACGGCGGCGCAATTGCTCGCGCAGTCCGTCGGCGTCGATACCCTCAGCATCGGCCGTATAATAGGCCGCCAGGCGCTCGCCGCCGTGAGATTTTGCCACTATCGCGGCGGCGCCGGTCACGCCCGGCAGCGCGGTCAGCGCATTTTCGATCTCGCCCAGCTCGACCCGGAAGCCGCGGATTTTGACCTGATGATCGGTTCTGCCGACATAGGCGAGCGTGCCGTCCGGCAGCCAGCGCGCCAGGTCGCCGGTTTTGTACAGCTTGCCGGGCGCATAAGGGTTGTCGATAAACTTCTCGGCGGTCAGCTCGGGATTGTTCAGGTAACCCAGCGCCAGCCCTTCCCCGGCGATATGCAGCTCGCCCGCGACGCCTATCGGCAGCAGTTCGAGGTATTGGCCCAGCACATACAGGCGGGTGTTGGCGATCGGCTTGCCGATGGTCAGGCGCTGCCCGGCATCGAGCTCGGCGATCGCGGCATTGACGGTGTATTCGGTCGGGCCGTAGGCGTTGAAGATTCTGACGCCGCGGTCCTGCACGGCTTGCAGCGTGGTCTCCGGCAGCGCCTCGCCGCCGAAGGAAATCAGGCGCAGCCGGCCGAACAGGCGCGCTTGCCGCTCCGGCTCCAGCGCGGCGATTACGCCGTGGAACTGCGGCGGGAGATTGAGTATCGTGACGCCGTTGTCGACGACGACCCGATAGAAATTGTCCACTTCGATATCGGCGTCCTGGCGGATCACGATGCCGGCGCCGGCCAGCAGGTAGGGGAAGATTTCCTCCACCGACATGTCGAAGCTTAACGAGGCGAACTGCAGGATCCTGTCCTGTTCGGTAATGCCGTATTTCACCGTCATCGCCTGGCACAGATTCACCAGCGACCGGTGGGCGATGGCCACGCCTTTCGGGTTGCCGGTGCTGCCGGAGGTGTAGATCACATAGGCCGGATGCTGCGGGCCGGCCTCGCGGCGCAGTCCGGCGTTATGGGGCACCTCGTCAGTCCAGGCCGGATCGTCCACGGCCAGCGTCCGGCAGTCGGCCGACAGGCTGGACAGGCGCGCCTGCAAATGGGACTGGGTCAGCAGCAGGCTGACGCCGCCGTCGCTGAGCATGTAGCGGATTCTGTCCTCGCCGTTGTGCGGATCGATGGGCAGATAAGCGGCGCCGGAAGTCAGCACGCCCAGCACCGCGACGATCATGTCCGCCGATCGGTCCATGCACACCGCGACCAGTCGTTCCGGCCCCAGTCCCTGGGCTTGTAGATAAATCGCCAGACGCCGGCTGCGCTCCAACAGGGCGCCGTAGGACATGGGCCGGCCGGCGAAAATCAGCGCCGTGCTGTCCGGCGTCTGCGCCGCCCGGGCTTCGAACAGTTCATGGACGCAGTGCTGGCTCGGAAATTCGCTGGCGGTGTCGTTGAAACCGTCCAGCAACAGGCTCACCTCCTGCGCCGGCAGGCAGTCGTATTCGTCGATGCGTTTGCCGGGATCTTCCAGGATATCGCCCAGCAGTGTTTCCAGATAGCCGAGATGGCGGCGGATCGTGTCGGCCTCGAACAGATTGCGCTGGTATTTCAGGTGCAGTTCCACCTTGTCGCGGAAGTCGTAGACTTCCAGCATGTAGCTGTCCATGGTTTCCTGATACACGTCGTAGCACAGCTCGGCGCCGCCCAGCCGCTCATCGGCGCCGAGTACGCCGTCGAAGATGTTCTGGTAGGTGAACGATACCGAAAACGGCACTTCGCTCGGGTTGAGCAGCGTCAGTTTCAGCTCGCGCATCAACCGGATGAACGGGTAATGGGCGTGATCGAGCGCTTCGGCGAGATTAGCGCCGGTCTGTTTCACCAGCTGCAGAAAAGTCCCGTCCGGGCGGAGCTGGTTCCTGACGATCATCAGGTTGATGTAGCAGCCGACCGTATTTTCATGGCGCTGCAAGGGCCTGCCGGCCACCGGCATGTTCACGGCGATATCGTCTTCCGCGCTCAGCCGGTGGATCAGGATGTTGAACACGCCCAGCAGCAGCGACGACAGGTTCTGGTTCAGCATGGAACCGAGATATTTCAGCGCCGACAGCGTGGCGCTGTTCAGGGTCAGCGTCTCGCAGCCCATGCCCAGATCGGGCAGGCCGGGCTGCGGCAGGGTATCGTAAGGCAGGGCGATGGTCGCCGGCACGCCGTCCAGATAGTTCTTCCACCAGGCCAGGTCGTCTTCGGCGCGCGCGCAGTTCAGGTAGGCGCGCTCCCAGGCGATGAAGTCGAAAAAAGCCGTGTCGGGCGCTTGCGCGGCCGGCTGGCCGCCGGCGGCCAGAACCTGGTATTTGCCCCAGAACTCGTTGGCGAACAGCATGCCGGAAAAGCCGTCGATGACGATGTGATGGATGACGAAGAACACGTAGTAGCGCTGGTCCACGGGGCATTCCACGGTATACAGCCGCAGCGGCGGATCGGTTTTCAGATTGAACGGCCGCTGCAGCAACCGGCGCAGAAACGGCGCCGTCGGTTCGCTTTCCGGCAGGGTCAGATGCTCGATCGCCAGGTTGTCGGCGGCGCTGCCTGCCATCTGAGCGATATCTTCGCCCGCCGCGTCCTTTATATAGCGGCAGCGCAGCAGCGGCCGCTCTTCCAGCACCGCGTGCAGCGCCTGTCGCAGACAGTCGCGGTCCGCCGAAGCCTGGAGCCGGAAAATCAGCGGCACGTTGAAGCCGATGGAGTCGGGAAAGGTTTCCTGGATATACCACAGGCCTTTCTGGGTTTCCGACAAGGGCTGCGGCGCCGCCAACACGCTCGCCGCCGTTTGCGCCGGTTCAGGCGCGACCTTGTCCGCGCTGCGCGCTTGCCGCGCCAGCAGGGCGAAAAATTCGCCGAAGTTTTTGGCGCCCATCGCCTGGGCGACCTTGATGTTCAGGCCCAGCCGCTCGTTCAGGCGCTTGATGAACTGCACCACCTGGATCGAATCGAAGCCGTAATGCACGGGCGACAGCGAACGGTCGATGGCCGACAGTTCCTTGCCGAACACCTCGGCGGTCACGCTCGCCAGCGCCGCCTCGGCATCGTCGGTCAAAGCGGCTTGCGTTGCCTGAGCGGTTGCCGCCTGGCCCGACGGCTGGCTGAAAACCGCGCCGGCATCGGCTGCCGCCTGTCCGCAATACTCTTCCAGCACGATGTGCGCGTTGACGCCGCCGATCGCGTAACTGTTGAGCGCTGCCCGGCGCGGGCCGGCGTCTTTCTGCCAGGCTGTGTATTGGTTTTGCAGGATCAGGGCGTGATCGGCCGGCAGTTCGCGATTGAGTTCGCCGAGCCCCGCTATGCCCGGTATGGCCCGGTGCTCCAGGGCTTTGACGGCCTTGATCAGCGACGCCATGCCCGAGGCGACCTCCGGATGGCCGATACTGGGCTTGATACTGCTAACGAACCAGTTTTTGCCGGCATCCGCGCTCAGCTGCCGGTAAGCGTCGCTGATGGCGGTCAATTCCAGGGCGTCGGCCAGCGTGTTGCCGATGCCGTGGGCTTCCACGTAATCGATGGTATCGGTGCTGACGCCGGCCTGGGCGAGGCTGGCGGCGATGGCGTGCCTCAACCCCTGCACGTTGGGCGCTTCCAGCGAATAACCGCGGCCGCCGTGATGCACGGCGCTGCCCTTGACGAGCGCCAGAATCCGGTTGCCGTCCGCCAGGGCCTGCGCCAGCGGTTTGATGATGATGACGCCCGCGCCTTCGCTGCGCACGAAGCCGTCGGCGTCCTCGCCGAAGCTGCGCGTCCGGTTGCGGCTGCTCAGCAGCTGGTCGTAAAGGCCGTGCATGGCCATGGACGCGAATTCGTCGCCATCGATGAGGTTGACGGCGCCGACCACGGCCTGTTCGCATTCGCCGGCGCGGATGCTCTGCACGGCGCGGTGCAGCGCGACGTGGACACTGGTGCAGAAGGTATTGATGACTTCGCTCGGGCCTTTCAGGTCGAACTGAAAGGACAGCTCGTTGGCGATGGGCACCCGGTACGGCTGGCCGCCGTTATCGCAGCAGCCCAGGCGGTCGACGAACGATTGGGCGGCGATGAAAACGCCGGTCATGGGCTCCGAGAGCATCGGCCCGGCAATTTCGTAGTCGTTCTGTGCCTGTGCAAGAAGACCGTTCAGCAGTTGCAGCTGGCGATCGGCAAGGTCGGGGGTATCGCCCTGACCGCTTTCGCCGAGACGGCCGTAGCCGAACGCCACGGCCGGCGCGCACGGGTCCGGCTGCAGGCAGTCGCCGGCCAGAGCTTTTTCCCAGAGCGATTCCGCGTCATCGACGCCGGGAAACAGGCCGGCCAGACCGATGATTGCGATCGGCTGCGCAGAGGCGGATAGCGCGCCGTCCTCGCGCGGCGGCGTGACGGCGGCGACATCCGGCGTTTCTTCGGGCGGCACCGGGTTGAGCGGCAATACCTCGTCGATCAGGTAATCGACCAGCAGATCCATCCGGGGATGGTCGAACAATAAAGTCGTGCGCAGCGAGCAGGCCAGATTCGTTTCCAGTGTGGACTTGAATCCGACCGCTTGCAGGGAATCGGTGCCCAGGTCGATAAAGTTCTGATCGGGCGTTATGTCTTCCGGACTGTCCATGCCGATGAAATTCGCCAGTAATTCGCGAATGTAGGCGGTCAATATCGGCTTTCTTTGGGCCGGCCGGGCGTGTTGTAAGGTGTTGATGATCGTCGAACTGGCGTACATAACGGTTGCGGGCTTGTGGTAGTGAAAATCTAAAGCGTCGGGGCACGGGATGCCGAGGCCGGGCGCCGGAGCGCGAGCGGACAGCTTTCGGGAGGCTCGGCACGAACGCGGGCCGCCAGGCAAAACCGTCGCCCGTTTTCCACGCCGGACACCGGACGGTATTCCGGATTTCGCGGAAAAAGGACGAGGTTTCGGTCTTTATGGCGCCAATACCGCGAGCGTCACTTCTCCTTTGCTTTTGCCTTTGGCGTCATCGTGAAAATTGCAATAGGTCTTGATGAAGGTGCATGTCGAGGTCTTCTTGATACTCTTGATGCCGTAAGTGCCGTAAAAATGCTTGGCGTTCAGCTGGCTTTGATAGCTCGAGGCAAGCTTTGCAATCAAGACGTTCGGAAGCTGTTTCTCGAAAAACGTGTCCATGTCGTAATCTTCCGATAACTCCGGTATCAGGGCGTGTTTGATGCAATGCGCCAAATGCACGTAACAAATCTGGTTGAAGCAGATGTTGTATTCCACGGCATTGAAGTGCCCGGTGTCGTCGATATAGCAGGACTCGGGTATCGAGAATTCGCCGTTCATGATCAGGCTTTGCGGATCAAGATCTTCCGACTGCTGGAACCAGGCCTGTTTCAGATAACGGCTGTGGCTGAAATAAGGTTTCAGCACCTCGTTCATAAAACCATTGTCGATATCGGAAACGATGACGTTCTCCAGCGGGTCAACCATCCTTAGCAGACTCATTATTCAATCCCCACATAAAACGGTAAATCGTCGTAAATGCCGATGCGGTACATTCTGCTGTATTCGCCCGGCTTGGCCTTGGAGCCTTTATGAATCAATGTCCGGTTTTCCCAGATAATCATGTCGCCTTCCTCCCAGGTATGCGTGTGAATGAATTTAGGCTGCTCGACGAATTCGAACAGGGCCTTCATCACCCGCTGATTTTCCTCATAGGACAGGCCGACCAGTCCGCTGGTGAAACCGCTGCTGATATAAAGGATTTTTTCGCCGGTCACCGGATGCTCAATGACGGCGGGATGGGCCTGCGGCGGACATTCGGCTTTGAAGTTCTCGATGAGTTCCTCAATCGAACGGTCGATGTCGCACGGTTGTACTTTATAGCGCGGCCAGGCTTCCTGCATGGCCATCCGGCCGTCCACATAACGTCTCAGATCGTCCGGGAGTTCGCGGTAGACGCGGGTCATGTCGATGTAGGAAGTATCCCTGGCCGATTTGGGGAAGAAGATAGGACGTACCGAGGTAAAGGACAAAGGATGTTTCTCGAAAGAGCAATCGGTATGCCAGTAGCGGCCTGTACCGGAAACGCCGAATTTTTTGCCGTCTTCGTTGAGGTTGTTGGAAACGAAAATTTCAGGGTGGTCAGGGTGGTGATAATTCGGTTGAAAATAAACCTGAGGCCGGCCTACCGCTCTGGTGAAGTCGACTTGTTGTTGTTCGGTCATGTCAAGACGCTGGCCGCGCATGACGACCAGTTTATTCCGGTAGAGTAATTGCCTGAGCATCTCCGCTTCGGGGCAACCCGGGGTGAAGGTCGTTACATCCCAACCACGCACCTCGGCGCCGATTTGTCCGGGTGCTGCCTCGATGATGGATACTTGATCTTCTGATACCACTGCATTCATGATTTATTATTCCTTTGCTCTAGAGTGTGAATTGACTATGGATTCGGCTAAAAATGACTTCCCGAAATTAGCTCGCGAACGATACCCTAAAGGGCACAAGTGCGCCTCCTGGCGTCGGCACATCCTATGTTTAAACGGGAAATGATTGATAACCGAATCCTGACTGTTTAACTAACCTGTCTGTCCTGGTCCTGCCAGAACGGCGCCCTCAATACCCGCTTAAGGACTTTGCCGCTCGGGTTTCTCGGCAAGGCATCGACAAACGTTACCGATTTTGGCACTTTGAAATCCGCGATACGGCTTCTGGCGAAATCGATCAACTCCCGTTGCTTGATTTCGCCGCCCTGGCGCGGCACGACAAAGGCTTTTACGACTTCACCCCATTTTTCGTCGGGGATCCCTATGACAGCGACTTCGGCAACCGCGTCATGTTCGCTCAGTACGGCCTCGATCTCGGCGGGAAACAGGTTTTCTCCCGCGTAGATGATCATGTCCTTGATTCTGTCGCAGACATAGACGTAGCCCTCCTCATCCTTATAGCCCACGTCGCCGGTATGTACCCAGCCACCGACCAGCGTCTGTTCGGTGGCGGATTCATTCTTCCAATAGCCCAGCATGTTGCTGGGCGATTTAATGCAGATTTCGCCGCTGCGGCCCGCCGGCAATGTCCGGCCCTTCGCGTCAATGACCTTGACCTCGACGCCGGGCAAGGGCCTGCCCGCGGCTTTCATTCTCGGACTGCCTTCCGGACTGTGATCGGCGGGCCGCAAGCACACGGCCATATTGCCGGTTTCGGTCAGGCCGTAGATCTGGAAGAAGTCGCAGCCGAAGATTTCCATGGCCTTGCGCAGCAGCGGCGGCGCGATCGGCGAGCCGCCGTAGAGCAGTCCCTTGAACGACGACAGATCAGTCTGCGCGCAGGCGGGTTCTTCCAGCATCAGCTGGATCATCGACGGCACCAGCACGGCTTTGGTGACCTGATGCCGCTCGATCAACCGCAGGGCCTGCCAGGCGACGAAGGTGTCGACGATGACGCCGGCGGCGCCGACCGCATACCCTTGAATGGCCCACCAGAGCCCGCCGATGTGAAACTGCGGCAGCGCCAGCAGCAAGGTATCGGCCGGATTCAGCGACATCCAGGCATCGCCGGCCGCGCGCATGCCCTGCATCAGTCTGAAAAAGCTGTAGTTGGCGAGCTGTACGCCCTTCGGCCGCCCCGTGGTGCCGCTGGAGTACATCTGCACGGCGACGTCTTCGGGACTGTATTCGCAGGCGATCGGGGTGGCCGGATTCTCGGTTTTCCAGTCCTCGTAGAGCGGCCAGTCCGCATGCGCGCCATCCAGGGCGATAATCGTACGGACAGTGATCAGTTGCGAAAACAGGGACTGCGCCAGCGGCAAAAACTCCGGCGCCACAAACAGCACTTCGGTTTCGCTGTCGTTCAGGATATAAAGTATCTCGGGCGGGGCCAGCCGCCAGTTCAGGTCGACCAGCACGGCCTTGATCTTGGCGCAACCGAACAGAATCTCATAATGGGCAATCGTGTCCTTGCCGAGTATCGCCACCCTGGAGCCGGACTTGACGCCGGCCGCGGTCAAGCCGTGGGCGACCTGATTGCTGCTCAGATCGAGCTGCGCAAATGTCTGCTGCTGGTTGTCCGCTATAAAGGCAACGGCATCCGGCCGCAACTGGGCCTGGCGGATGCACATCTCGGCAAGGGTCTGGAATTCACTGGATGTCATGGTGGAAAGACTCATTCTTATTGGCCCGTACGGGCGGAAAACAACTATTTCCAAGCCTGTCAGCAATAGCTGTGCCAAGCGATAAACCGGCCTCGGCTGTTCAGGCGTAAGAACCCGTTGAGATCAGGTTTGGCCGGGCTTGAGACGATTTTTAACGGTTCAGCTAGAGCAGGAGTTGTGAAACATTATTCAGCAGATTTTGGCGTATTCGCGGATTTCCATTGGTATTTATCGATTTCGATAAAATAATTATGTTATATACCGCATCGGGGCTATGGGATATGGCTGATTGATTTTTTATATCTTTATAAACAATAACTTGTGTTTATGCTAGAGCTTGACATTGTGTCATATGCCTCGCTTAGTAAATAAGTTGGACTGTATTTAAGTCTTGCCTGATCCAGGTGCCCGAAGCCCGTCTCCAACGAAGCTTAGTAATGGGCATGGAATAAATCAGGGAATTGTAGATGCGAATGAATTCGCACCTACACCGGAAATGCATCCGCGCACTTGAGGAAGTTATTCTATGCGCGTTCCTTAGTATATTAAGACATGGATACTCGTCGTCTATCCCTCCCGACGGCCAGCGGATTCGCATGCTTGGCCGGTTGAATGCCGAATCGTTTCCCTATGCGCTTGTTTATTTTCACAGCCGGAATTTACAGCCGGATCCGACACGTTAGATGGCATGACATTTGCAGTCATAATTCGATTGATAGCCTGCCGGCCGACTGTCCCTGGATGCTATCGATCGTAAATAAAGAGTCATCTTCGCCACATGCGCTGCAAGGCGGACTGGAAAAAACCGTGGCCTTTGGTTTCAAGACAGCCTGAACATCTTTCCCGTGAGAGTTATTCGAGGGCTTCGAATAGTGTGTTTAACAACTTATATTTCTCAAAACGCAGGAAACAATCATGCAAAAAATTGAATTGAAAAAATACGGATCCGGCAGACCACTTGCCGCAGGCGGCTTGGTCCTTTTTATCGCGCCGGATAACGGCCGGCGGCTCGGATGTTTTAGCCGCCCCAGCCTCCGTTTGCCAACATTGACCATTCCGCAAAACCCCATTTCAATCTTGAACGGGCTTATCGTTACGACCGCACATTCCCTGTCACCGTTGGCAAAAACAGCCGGCGGGTATTTGACCTTGCTGGCTGCTCTGGCGGCCTTCATGCCGGCAACGGCGACAGCCGCCAAAGTCTCCGGCGGATCATTGATCCTGAATCTGGACCGGGACGCGCTAGCGGCTTCAATCGCCTTGGATGCGACTGCCGCGCCTTCCATTTACCTGGAAGAATTTTTTGATGCGGAGGCCGCCGCTACTCGCACCAATAAACAGCTTCTGGAAGACCATCTGGTAGCGGGCGTCGATGAAATTCAGGCCACAGGCCTTGAATTTGCTGTCAACGGCCCTACGGTCAGCAACCCGCAGGGCCGGAACAGCCAGCCGACCACGCTAAGTTTCAATCCTGACGATTTGGCAGGCAGCGTCACTGGCGCGGTCGGTTTCGGCGGCGCCGCCCGTTTTCGAATCGATACCGGAACACAGGGCAACAGGGTCCTGTCGGGCGACTATACATTGGAGTACGACGCTGCCAACATCGATCCAAGCACGGGCCGCTCCGGTTGGACGCTCTATAACCATTTGTATTACCGGGCCGATGCATTTTATCTGTTCAATGTCGTCACCGATCTGACCACCGCTTCGCTGCTTCTTTCCGGCGATCTGGGATTGGGCAGCAGTTTCAATCATTTGGGGGGCTCGACCAATGCGATAGTCGGCAATTTCAGCTTTCAAACCAGTCTGGTGCCTGTTCCGGCCGCCGCGTGGCTGTTCATGTCGGGATTGGCCGGGCTCGGATTATTGGGTAGAGCCAGGGGCACAATTGGATGAAACAAGTCGTTTTTCGTAATCCGGCAGGATTAGGCAATTCGGACTATTGTCCGGCTTGATTTTGTCGCTGACACACGGCGCGGCCGGACAAAGTATCCTCGTCGGCCCGCAAAACCATCACTGCGGTCAATTCCGTTCAATCCCGCCAACATTGTGACCGGCCGGCCTCGATCCAATACCGTATCGAAGCCGGACATCGCGGGCGACTGGGTCTGCAGTAACGACGTCAGGACGCATCGGCCTTCCCGTGCCTTAACCAACGCTGGAAGGCCTATGCGTGCCCGATCCGGTATTGGAAGTCAAGGGCAAGCACATGAACAAATGACCAATTACCGTTTTTTTAAATTAAACTATACCGTTTGATAAGGCATTAACAACAAACATGCGTCTCTCCTTTTCTCCAAAAACCATCCTGATCCTTCTAATACTCTCATCGGCGATAGCCGCGGGCATCGTGTACTGGCTTAAAGAGATTCATCCCTTCGAGACGACCGACAATACCTATCTCAAATCGCACCTGAGCCTGATCAGCCCCAAGGAAACGGGCTACGTCAAGGAAGTGCTGTTCGAGGACAATCAGAAGGTGATGCCGGGCGATCTGCTCGTCGTCATCGACGACCATGATTTCAGGGCCAGGGTCGCCCAAGCGGAAGCGCAGGTCCTGATAGAAACGGCGCACATCCATACGCTGGAAACCGACAAAGTCACGCAGCGCGCCAAAATTCATCAGGAAGAAGCCAATATCGCCGCCGCGCAAGCCGACCTGGAACGGGCCGCGAAAGATACCAAACGTTTCGCCAATCTGGCGGCGGAAGGAGCCATTTCGGCCCAGACCCGCGATGCCGCCGAATCCGCCCTCAAGCAGGCGGCCGCCAGCGTCGAGAAAACCCGCTCGGCGCGGCAGGCCGCGGAAAGTGAACTGGCCTCCCTGGATGCCCGGATCGGCGAGACCCGGGCCCGGCTGAAGGCGGCCCAGTCTGTCCTGGAACTGGCCCGCATCGATTTGGAGAACACGCGCATTGTGGCGCCTATCGCCGGCGTCATCGGCAATCGCAGCGTGCAGGTGGGGCAACTGGTCAAGCCCGGCAGCGTGCTGGCCTACCTGATCCCGACCGATGGCCTGTTCGTGGAGGCGAACTTCAAGGAAACCCAGATCGACCGGATGCGGCCGGGACAGCCGGTGGATATCCTGATCGATGCTTATCCCGGCAACCGGTTCGAAGGCACGGTGGACAGCTTCTCGCCCGCTTCCGGTTCCGAATTCAGCCTGCTGCCGCCGGAAAACGCCACCGGCAACTTCACCAAGATCGTGCGGCGTGTGCCGGTGAAGATCCGGTTCCGGCCCGGTACCGACCTGAGACGCCTGAAGCCGGGTTTGTCCACGGTGGTCAAGGTCAGGGTCGGGTAGTCCGGCATGGCAGCGGTAGTAAAGCCCGACTCGCCCCGGCCGTCAGCCGCCAGCGAAAAGCCGTCCGAAATCCCGGCCTCGAACGACGCTGCCGAAAAGACGGTCAGCCCCCGGCAATGGATCGGGTTTTTCGCCATGGTCCTGGGGATGTTTCTGGCGGTCCTCGACATCCAGATCGTCGCCAGTTCCCTGGAGCAGATCCAGGCCGCGCTGTCGGCGACCCAGGACGAAATCACCTGGGTGCAGACCGCTTATCTGATCGCGGAAGTGGCGATCATTCCCCTGTCCGGCTGGCTTGGACGGGCGCTGTCCATGCGCTACCTGTTCGCCCTGTCCTGCGGCGGCTTCACCGTGATGAGCCTGCTGTGCGCGCTCGCCTGGAACCTGCCGTCCATGGTAACTTTTCGCGCCTTCCAGGGATTTTTCGGCGGCGCGATGATCCCGTCGGTATTCGCCGTGACCTACACGTTATTCCCGCGCCATCTTCAGCCGACCATGACGGTCGTCGTCGCCATGGTGGTGACGGTCGCGCCCACGGCAGGCCCGGTGCTGGGCGGCTATCTCACCGAGACGGCCTCCTGGAACACCATGTTCCTGATCAACCTGGTGCCGGGCACGCTGGTCACCATCGCCACCGCACTGTTTCTGCGGCTGGACGAGCCGGACTGGGCCTTGCTTAAGCGGATCGATTTCCGCGGCATCGTGTATATCGTGGTGTTTCTCGGGAGCACGGAATTCGTGCTGGAGGAAGGCGTGCGCGAGGAATGGTTCGACAGCCGCGAGATCGTGTTCTTCACCCTGATCGCAGTGACTTCCGGCATCGCCATGTTCTATCGCGAGCTGACCATCGAGCACCCGATCGTGGACCTGTGGGCGTTCCGCAACCGCAATTTCGCCATTGGCTGCCTGTTCAGCTTCATTCTCGGCATCGGGCTTTACTCGATCATCTTCCTGATGCCGACCTATCTGGCCACCGTCAAAGGCCTGAACAGCCTACAGATCGGCCAGTACATCATGGTCACCGGCCTGTTTCAGTTCGCCTCCGCCTTCATTGCCGGACGGGTCGCCAGAAAGCTGGGTCCGCGCCTGACGCTGGGCCTGGGGCTGTTCGGCTTCGGCCTCGGGACCTTGATGAACGGCAATCTGACCCATGAGGCCGGTTACTGGGAATTCTTCTGGCCGCAGGCGCTCCGGGGCTTCTGCCTGATGTTCTGCTTCCTGCCCATCAATTACCTGACCTTTGGCACGCTGCCGCCGGAGGAAGTGAAAAACGCCAGCGGACTGTACAATCTGATGCGGAACCTGGGCGGCGCCATTGGCCTGGCCGTCTCCAACACCCTGATGATCCGGCTGAACAAGGAGCATTACGCGATATTGCGCGAGGCGGTGAGGCCCGGTTCGGCGACCACGCAAGCCTGGCTGGGCGGACTACAGAACCGCTTCAGCACTGCCTCGTTGCAGGACGGCGATCTGGCCGCGCTGAAGCAGATCTATGGCATGGCCAGGCGCGAAGCGGAAGTGCTCACTATCAACTCCATGTTCCAACTCCTGGCTCTGGTTTTCTTCCTGGCATTGCTGCTGCTGCCGCTGGTGAGAATAGCGCCGCCCGCTTCCGGCAAAACAGGCGGCTGATATCGATAGTGAATCAGACGGTCCGTGACTGGGCGGTACCGGCCAATTGCGGACTGTTATGTTGCGAATGTGAATGACAGCACTTGAAACAGGGCGGACACGCAGGGCTGAACCTGTGTGTTCGCCCTTGCCCAACGGTTCACCCTCGGCCAATGGCTCTCCGATAATCCATCGTGCACCGGAAACAGGGCGGACACGCAGGTCCGCCCCTACAATGCATCCGTATGATTCAGGCGTCCCCTTTGATTTGCATGATCCGCATCACAAGCTGCTGAAATTATTAGAAAACAATTGCAGAGCCATAGGATGCGCCGACGAAAGGAGGCGCATCAATCGCGAGAGATGCGCTTCGTTCCTCAGCACATCCTATGCCTGGCGCATTTAATGGCCTTAAACGAAACCGCCACCTTCAAATCGGCCATCGACGTAGGCGGATCCGCTTTGAATGAAGAATTATACGGCTCTTCGTCCTCAAAGCTCGTATCCCCGATCTACCCAGTAACGCCAATCATCGACAGCTTCTATTGTGTCCTCATCCGCACTAATCGGTTCAAGTTGCGCCAATGGAAGACCCATCGATCGCCCCTTCCACTTCACCATAACGAACATCTCATACATACAATCGCCCTCTGACGCCATACTCTCAGCTACGACCTCCTCACCTTTGCACAGCGGCGAAATTGAGCGTTCTCGCATGCAGCGTGCCTTGAAAGGGAAGGCGATTCTGTCCTGGAGATAGTAGTACCATCCCATCGCTTGCTCTTCTGGACAGTAAGCGTCAACGATAGCCTCCATCTTGATGCGATGCTCGCGTTCTTCGTCTTTCTCCCGGTTCGCCATTGGACGATACCTCCATTAGAATCGTGAGTGATATGAGTCGAGCGCTCAGAACCATATAACGTAAAGCTCAGCGGAGTAGCGTTAGAGGAGTCCTCTGGAGCGTTGGGTTAGGCTTGAAATTTAAGTAACTCTTCAACTGTCAAGCCGATATCTTTAGCGATTTGCCGAAGTAAAATTGGGGAAATATCACGTCCGGCATGAAATGGCACTGTTGTGCATCTGCCGTCAGGATGGCGGAATTGTTTATGTGAACCGCGTTGCCGGATTTCTGTAAACCCTAATATTTCAAGCAAAGCGACAACTTCGCGAGGTTTAAGAACAGGTACGTTTCCCATGCTTAAGCGATGACCACATTTTGAGTTCCAACAAACTCGGCTTCCAGTATTGGCTCACCATCCTCAAGCAACATTTCAATGACTTCCCGAAGATTTTGATTCAGCTCATCCAATGATTCCGCTTGGCTGTGTGCGCCTGCAAATCCAGGAATGAAACCCACATATAAACCAGTGTCGTGACATTTTTCAATAATCGCCGTGTAAATTTTCATATCGACATAACCTAATTCAAGTAGTGATTGGAAACCAAATTGTATTTCTCCCTGCTGCGATTTTTTATGAACAGAATTTTGTCATGTAATCGGCAGGGCTTATATCAGTATCGCTGGTTTTCAAATCGTCTGGTATAAAATATTCTAAATCTTGCGGACCAACAGCTCCAAATACGAAGCGCTCAATTCCGGCATCTTTAAGCTTATTCGCAAACTGATCATCTTCATTACGAAAGAATGCCGAATAATAATATCTCGTTGCCCCAACTATAAGGTCTGGCGAATTGGAAGGCTGGATATTGTTTTGAGTTCCCCGAACGTAATTCTTTAACTTTTAAAGGAAACTCAAATTTCCTTTGACCGTAGCCAACTGCAGGTGGAATCGAACTATCTATCATTTTTTAATAACTGCAAATAACTGGGGCCAGAGTAAAATTAAATCTTATCTTTCCGCCAACCGACAGGGCAGCCTGCCTATTTGGCTGAGACCCGCCGACCGGTCAGTTTTTCAATTTGCGCTTTAAACCGTTCATTCCCTAGCGCTAGCTCCTTGTTCAGTGTCCGTCGAATCTCTTCCAATAATTCCCATCGATATGCTGCGTGAATAACTCCCGATATCTGGCTTGCCGCTCGCTCGCCTCTTTGCCTAACGCCATATACAGAGTCATAGGATGTGCCGACGAAAGGAGGCGCATCAATCGCGAGAGATGCGCTTCGTTCCTCAGCACATCCTATGCCTGGCGCATCTTATGGCCTTGGCGCAGGCGGAGGCGCTCAGTGTCGATTTCTATTGAGTTGATCATTTATGATCATTTAAAGACTTGCGTTCACGGCCAGGCATAACGCCGCGCTCACCGGCTTGTCCGGTGCAGCGCATGATTATGCGTTATGGCTAACAGATTAAACGCAACCTTCAGCTAAAATGAGCTTACTGTTCGTTGTTTTATGGCGAATTGCAAACAGCGACTGCGCCTCTGGGTCCTGAAGAAATTCCTTGGCTTTTATTGGCGTAGGGAATTCAAGAACCACCATTCTCTCAGGTTTCCAATCACCTTCCATTACTTCTGGTACAACTCCTTGCACAATGTAACGACCGCCATGCTTCTCAATGAAACCAGGAATCTTTTCAATATATTCCTTGAATCCGGCAAAATCTGTAATTGATAAATCCAGTATCAGATACCCTTTCACAACACTCCCATTTAGTCTGCTTGAATTAGTATTCAGCTTTCTGCATAACCCGACGTTTCCCGATAGCACGCCCTAGCCGAAGACACAAGCTTTCTGGTTCGCGCAATCTGCTGTTCAGGCGTCATGGTTTATTTGGCTAACGTGGAGTTGAGGGGCGCGCCGAAAGGCGGAGCATCCCCTCGAACAAAAAGCCATGCGTTATTTGGCAGGGCATGATTGAGTCTCGCGCAGAAGGATCGCCTTTTTGTCATTAAAGCCTACAGGTACCGATGTATGTTCATGAACGATCCTCACAGCGTTTCCCTCTGGCTTGAGCGTCCAGGTAAGGCGGTTCTGCAGAGCATGCAGCTTCTCACCCTCAGCGGAATAACCCGCATAGGTGACTATGGACGTGACTATTGTCAGTTCCTGCTCATCTATGGCCCGCACCTCCTCGAAGTTCACCTTAACGCGTTCGTTCCCTAGTGATACAAACCATTCATCAACCATTTTCCGCCAGGATTCCAAACTATCGTAGGACCAGGCGCTCCATGCGTCGAATACCCATACATTTTCGCTATATAAATTTATGAATGCGTCGACATTCTTCTCAAAAACCGCCGTTTTGTAGGCATCAATGACCTGCAACGTCGACTGCTTAATATTGTTCACTTAATATCTCCTATTCAGATCGAGGGACGTACTCATGCTATGACGTGCTACGGGGATTTCATCTGGCGCTACCGACCGGCCAGCTCGTTCCAAACCGCTCTTACTTCAATCGTTGCAACCTTTGCCATTGGATGCGATGACGCTACTTCGATCGCTTCCTCATCGCCCGAACATTCAATCAACTCATAGGCGCACATTTTTTCCATTGAGTCGGTGAATGGCCCTTTCTTTAGTACTACCTTGCCTTCTCGCACTCGGACGGTTGTGGCATCACCGGGGGGCCGCAAGGGATTGCCGTATACACGGACTCCCCGATGCTCCATCTCTTTTATCCAGGTACCGATGTCCCTTATCAAGGTTTCAGTCGGAGTAAAAGAGTCATCATGGCTGATAATGAGCAGGTACTTCATGTCATTCCTCCTTAAGGGCATAATAATGCTGAGTTAAGGGGCGCATGGAGCAGCGAAGCGTCCCTTTGAACCCCGGGTCAGGCTGGCACATTGGAAATGAACCATTCGACTGTAGCTGACAGAACCACATTGCCTGTGGCGTCAACCACCTCGACGGGAATTGGCGCAGAAAGCCTCCCGCGCTCATTAAGCTCGGCAGTCCACTTTGAAAGCGTGTCCGGCGCAACGACGCATCTTGCCGATACTTGTCCAACGCCTGGTTTACGAAACTTTGCTTCAAGTCGCCTGACAACAGGGACGACGCTGGAATACCCCGAGAACTCCCGAGCTAGAAAAGCCCCTGAACCGGCCTCGGCGACAGCTAGCATGGCACTGGCATGAACCGTGCCGAGATGGTTAGTGTACTGCTGCCCGTCAGGCAAGCAGGTTTGAAAACCGCTCTCGTCTGGCGTCAATTGCAGCCCAATGAGTTTATTAAAAGGTAAATCTGAGACGTCCATTTTTAATAAGCCTATCGTTCTATATGAGCCGCGGCTTGCCCTGGAGCGCAGCGGAAGGGTAAGGTGTCGGACTCGATGTGGTTGTTAATTGCTTCTTGAATCATTGTATTTGTCCAAATCTTTGATACCCGGTGCCTTGGCAAGCACGGACTGTCCCAACTCATCGGGAAGCCCGATAAATAATGTTGCACTGCTGTCCCAACAGACTATTTCAAAGACAGCGTTTTCGATTTGTTTGGATGGTTTGCCTTTCCAAAAATCTGGATTCCCATCCGCATACGGCCTGTCGGATAGAATCGCCTGGGCACCTGATGGAAAGGCTGAAAAAACGGCCCAAACGAACTGATAATCATACTCGACCAGCTTAGCCTTTAGCTCCCTCCCAGTGACCCATGCCGGATCAGGCAGCCCTTCCCAGCCACCGTCAATATCGGAAATATGCCAGTCAAAACCCGACAGGGTAATTCCCAGCCACGCCTCGACGTCCAGCATGCTTGTATAGAACTTGACTTTACCAGTCCCCTCTTGAATGAGATTCATAGGCAGCTCTGCAGCTAACGCCGCGCTCTGCGGCAAATTTGGAGCGTAGCGTAAAATTTGTCCGACAGCAGCGCCTTGTTATACGCTACCCTCGTCTTCGTCTAACAATTCGAATGCTGCCAAAATCGGACATTATTTTAATCTGCCCCCAATCTCGTGAACTGACCTATACGCTTGTTAGCGCGTATTTATTCTTCTACAGGATGAATTAAGCCACGCATTCGCCATCTGTTGCCGTTAACCAAAGACTCAAACGAAAGCCCATTCGACAAGGTCAAATTATCCGCATGGTCCGTAACGATGATTTGTGGGCTAAATCCGTTGTTCAGCTCAAGCTCATTGCAATAAATCGAGAGCTGGCTGAATAGGTTTTGAACAGCCTTAATGTCTTCATCGATATCTTGAGCAACATTTAGTGTCTTACGCTGCTCAGCTTCCTGGCTTTTTTGTTTTTCAAAAGATTCAGAGTTGTCGCGATTGAAGTTAGGGAAATACACCTGAGTTGGCTGGTCAAAAAACAGTATTGACGGAATAGAGCATTTATCACCCAGCTCAACAAAATATTTGTGCAACGCTAAAAAGAGCGTTACATGGCTATACAACCAGTTTGCACCACTACCCATTGATCTTAAGTAGATTTTTTCGTTCTCGGGCGTTAAGTGGTAGAGGTCAAATGTCTCAAAAGAAAAATGAAGGTTGATAGGCTTATAGCTGGCTTCAAATTCAAAATGGCTGCCAATTTCAGCCATATATTCATTTACTTTTGCAGCGGCGTTTTCTAGTCCTTTTTGTACGTCGTATTGTTTAAGGTCATTATTGATATCTTTAAGCTGTTTGTTTAATGCTTTAATTTGCTTTTCAAGCTCGGCATCATCGGCCATGTTGAGTGTATCGAGAAGTACAAATAGCTTGGCCTTCTGCATCAATATACTTTCATACAGGCTCTTTTTTTCCGCCAACTGTTTTTCAGTCTTCTCAATTTCCGTGATTTGCAGGTTTAACGCGGTCAACTCCTTATCAAAAACTTCAATGTTACGTTGTACTTCAACCAAAGACGATTCAAACTTTGCTTTCATTGGGCGCGCTTGTGCGAGGTTACCCGATACTTTCGTAATAGCTTGCTGTAATTTTTCTGCACTTTTTCGCAATGTGTCTTTTTCAGTATGGCAAAACGGGCAGACTGAAGCGGATATGTGAACTTGCTTTGGCGAGCTAAACTGTTTTACGTTATCAACAAAACGTTCTTCTTCTTGAATATGTTTGTCAATTGATGCAGCTTGGCGTTGCAACTTTCTGAGTTCGGCAGTCTTTTGAGTGCGCTCCAGCTTGAGTTGATTGTAGAGTTGAGTAACAGCATCGGAGTTATGATTAATTTTTTCAGGTACGATAATGCTGTCGAGCTGGTCTTTGGCGTCTTGTGGATGGCGTAGTACCTGCTGCAAAGTTAGCGGATCGTCTTTAAACCCCATCAAAGCATAAAGCTGGCTTAAAACAGGGCCAACGCTTTGCTTGTAGTTTTCAGAGGCACGTTTGTTTGTCTCTTTCTGACGCTCCAAACGTCTAACCTCGGCACTTAACCGTTCTTTCTCTTGTGACAAGTGAAAATATTTCTGATCAACTAACCCTAAAAAGATCTTGGTATGATCAATCACCTGGTCGCGTTTTTCCTTTTCATCGAATCGGTAAAATAGCGCATGTTTATTAGCGACAAGGTTTTGATGCTGAAGCATAAACGATGAAAAGCTGCGTATTGACGGGGTAGCCGCCTTAGCATTAAACCGCCGATTGGCTCTAGCAGCCAAAGATTCATCCACATCATCTATATCTAAGAAAAAGTCTCTTAGATGATTTTTAAACTCATCTAACGGGCGGAAATAGCTACTGTTAAAATAATCGCGATCAATATCGTCAGAATTGAATGAATCAACACGACGAAAAAAGGCCTTACTCGCTATGTCAGGATCACGTGCAATCACCATAGCTTGTTCATTAACCGAAAGCGCAACATAGTAAATAGCGGCACTATCGGTAATGACCCCTTTTGGAATGGTGTTCTCACCACTACCAAAGCAATAATCAAAGATTTCAATTAAGGCACTTTTACCAGTCGATGACTTACCAGTGACAACATTTAGCCCCTTTTTAAAATCAACAGGGTGCTTGTTTCCTTGCTTATCAATAACGCCAATTTCATGAATTAATGTTTTCATCGCGGTTTCACTCCTAAAAACGCATAAATCTCGACCACTGAGTGACCGCTAAATAACCGCCCTAACTTCTCTGCACTTTTTTGATTGGTAAATACCGAATCAGAATCAGATACATCACATGCGCGAAGGGCCAAGCTTTGTTCGTCTACAGACAACCAGTCATTGACCAAACAATATTGAATGCATTGCTCTGTTAATGCTTGAAACCCATCTATGCGTTCTTGTAGGTCGTACAGCTTGGTTCGCTCATTGAAAATGGACCAAATTGAACTTTGTTTTTTCTCTCCAAATACAGCCCCAGAAATTGTTTTACCAAAAACAGGATGACTGCACAGAGGGATCACTAAAGGAGCGAGTAAAATATTATTTTCTACTTCGCCTACAGCTGCATAGAACGAGGCAAAATATGCCCCGTACTCGAACGGGTTGTAGTTCAACTCATATAGAGCGTTGACAATACTGCTCATGGCTCAATCTTCCATTTTAAATCACGCTCATCATCATTCATTGCGTCGTGTATTAAACCGTTTCTGAATACAAAATCTGGATTTGGATAGCCATCGATACCAAATGGTGCCTCGCTTATTACTTGATCAAACAAGTCTTGTGATATCGAGGTAGAGCTTCCCTGCTTACGACTAGCCGAGCGATATTTTGCAGAAAATGTGCGAATCCATAGCTTCCGGTATCGCTCAACCATTTTCTTATATTGCGGATAACCGTGGAGTTCTTCTATTGATGAGTTTATAAACTCTAGCCAATCACCAATAGCCTCTGGCAAGACACACTCATACTCAATCTCACAAATTTTCTGAGCGAAAAGTGCGGTGATATAAGCTTCTATTTCTTCTTCTGTTGCATCTCTTTGGGCGAAGTCGGGAATAGTAAATGGTCTAGGCCCCCACTTGGCGACCAACGATTCCCGCTTTTGATCAAACGCTGATTTCTCAATTACCCATTCTGCACTGCTTGCCTGTTCGTATATAAACCCAATCAGCCCTTCAGCAAAGGCTTGCCTATTTGCAGGCGGAATATAACCACTTAGCTTATTGTAATAACTTTTTTTTAAAGAATTCAGATCTTCCGATTGAACATGCAGTACGACTTTAGCTAGAACAGCCATCAACGCCTTGTCAGACGAATCTACCATTACCTTTTTTTGCAGCTTTATTATTTCTGATAGTTTTTCGGCATTAAGTTGATCTTCGGTACGTTCCGCAAAAATATCTTTTAGTACTCGTAGGCGTTGTTCTGAACTTTGTGAATTCCAGTCTCTTAGACGAGTAGTCGCGCCAAAAGCTTGGGTGGTGTGAAGCACCAAAACACCATATTGAGCGTGGTCAAACTCTGGTGCCAGCCAATTCTTTAGCGTTTTCCAAAGGTTTTCGTGGTGGTCAGTAAGTGCCGCTGAGTAATCTTTCACTTCAGTTTGTGTTGATGCCAACGCGTCTGGCGAAATTAGGCTTACGTCACCGTCTTTTTCGAACCAAACAGATTGGCCTTCTTCAAGCGAAAAGCACTTGTCCAAGCCGATCAGTACTTGGTAATGAAACGCTAAAGCAGTTGTTAACGCTGCATTTTTGGTTTGGCTTCCGCTCATGCCTGTCCGTTCCTTTATTTTCTTTTCTGTAAATTCTTGGGGTAGTTACCTAATTAAAGTTCGCTTCGGGTTAAATACGGACAATAGTCTCTCAGTATAACAAGTGATTCTCAAGATCTGCATATATTACACACCGAACAACAGCACCAAAACATTTTTCCTGAAAACGTTGCAGTTCTAAGCGGGATAACATACGTCATTTTCACGATAAACAGATCCAGACAGCTTCAATACTTTTTACAACCGACTCGCCCAGGCAATTCAACAACTGGCCGCTATAATGCTAATTATCGCCATTCAAAAAATTCGAGTTAAAAAGTGCAATGGGGCGATTTAAACCATTCAATATCATGTGCAGTTAAAACTGAGTTTGTAAGTTGTCGGATCAAATTCAGGCTTTTACACTTTATGAAATATCCGGGTCAGCGCGCTTGTTTTTCAACGCAGGCCCAAAAACTCATTAAGGATATGAAAGTGATCCTCAAAAAACAGCTCTTCCATGTCGTTGAGCCGGTCAATCGCTATCCATGCCACTTCTTCCAGGTCATCGGCGGCTTGAATGGCCGGAAACTTGACGCCTCTCAACTCAAAAAAATGGACATGGGTAATCACGCGGCCGCGACAGGAGCGTTTGGGATGGTCAAACACTTTAACGGCTTTGAAGTCGTTGATCAGCGATACCGGCATCAGGCCTATCTGGGTCTCTTCCTTCAGCTCTCTCAGGGCCGCGGTAAAAACACGCTCACCGGTTTCGACAAAGCCGCCGGGCAGCGCCCATAATCCCTTGCCCGGATAATTCTTTCTTTTGCCCAGCAGCACGGAATTGTTTATTTTCACGACCGCATCGGCCGTACTGAAAATGACCGGATAAGGGCTTCCTTTCCACATATCCTGTTCCTGCTTCACTTTTCTATATTCTCTTACCAGCTCGCGGTATTCGGCGCGCAATGACCAGGCTTTCAAATACTGTTTGACGGGCGGCAGTATCCAGTCGGCTATTGCCGAAAGCGAGACGTCCACATCCTCCGCTTCAAAATAGACGGATCTCAGCTCCGAGGCGTCTATTTTGGTATTCGATTCAACCGGTATGTAGCTCCATTCCTTAAAGTCATCCAGATAATAAGTGTCGATGTCCCGTTCTTTTTTATGCCCCACGAGCGCAATATCCTGGCTGGCGTACTCGCCGACAATCCTTTTGACTTCCGCGTTCCAGCGGTCGTCATTGTAGTAATCGCGGATCGGGACGCAGGCAGTGCGCGTCCGCTCTTCCTCCGACAGCGTCGAAAGAATCATGTCCCGGCGCTCGGTCCATTTGAACGGATTTCTCGGATTCCGCGATTGAAAGGATGAGCCGATAATAATGACCACCCGCTCGGCGATATCCAGCGCCTTGCGCTTCAGCAGTTCATGCCCGACATGGGAAATCTGGTGGCGGCCGATGACGACGGCTACGTTGAATTTCTTGTTCATGCGCGTTTTTCTTCTACCTTAATATTTTGCCGTGATCGGCATTTGCCTGCCATTACCGAACGCTCTTGCCCGAATCCTGATGATCGGCGGCGCCTGGCAGCGTTTGTACTCATTGCGGGCAATCATTTTTATGATTCTGTCGACCAGTCCGTGGCTGGTTTCATTGACCCGCCCCACATAAGCTTTCACCCGCCGGTATTCAGCCTGGGATAATTGCTTGCCTTCGATGACATATTTCAGGATTTCATCCAGTACTTCATAGGGAGGCAGGCTGTCCGTGTCTTTCTGATCGGGCGCCAGCTCCGCGGAAGGTTCCTTGCTGATGATGTCCGAAGGAATCAGTTCCCGCCCGGCCCGGTCATTGATATATCGGGACAAACGATAAACTTCGGTTTTATAAAGATCCCCGATCAGATTCAAACCGCCGTTGGTATCGCCATACAACGTGCAATAACCGACGGATATCTCGGACTTATTGCCTGTCGATAATAACAATGCTCCGAACTCATTGGAATACTCCATCAAAATCGTGCCGCGAATACGGGCTTGCAGGTTCTCCACGGTCAGGCCTTTCAAGGTTCTGTCAAAAGCCGAACCGAAATCCCTGGCATATTGTTCCACCAGGGCCTTGATAGGATGGCAGATCAGTTCAATCCCCAGGTTGTTGCACAAGGCTTCGGAATCCGTTATCGAGCCCTCGCTGGAAAAAACCGAGGGCATGGTGATCGCTGTCACATTCTCCGCGCCTAATGCTTCCGTCGCCAGGGCCAGCGTCAAGGCCGAGTCGATGCCGCCCGATGATCCGACCACCGCTTTCCTGAACCCGCAGCGGCGCGCGTAATCCCTTAGCCCTAATACAATCTGGCTGAAAGCCAGTTCATTGTCGGACATGGCGTCAATAGCGCCGGCGCGCAACAGGAAGCCCGTTTCCCTGGCATCAAACGCCAGGTATTCCTGGCTGGCGCCAAAACGCGCCGCTTCGAAAATCAGCGCCCCGTTCCTATCCATGGCGAATGACGCCCCGTCGAATACCAGGCTATCCTGTCCGCCCACCGAATTCACATACAGCAAGGGCCGTTCGTAACGTGCGGCGACACTGGACATGATGTCGTGGCGCTGCTCGCGCTTGCCGATATTGGACGGGCTGGCGTTGATGCTGACCACCAGATCAGGCTTTTGCGCCATCAACTGCCTGAAGGGGTTTTCCCTGTATTCGGTTTCGCTGTCGTTCCAGCCGTCTTCACAAATGATCAGTCCTATTTTGGCGGCGCCAATCGTGATGACACAGGGCGCCACAGGGCCGGGCTCGAAATGCCGTCTTTCATCAAAGACGTTATAGGTGGGCAACAATTGCTTGTAATACTCGGTCACAATGGCCCCGTTGCTGATCACCACCAGGGCGTTATGAAAAGGCTTGCCCTGGCCCGGGTTGTGACGGACCGTGCCGATAATGGCCGTCAACGACGGGACCTGTTTTGAAAACGCCAGCAGATCCATCAAGGCATGATCGGCCTGTTTCAGAAAGAAAGGTTCGTCGATCAGGTCATAAGGGTAATAGCCGCAAAGCGACAGTTCCGGAAACACCAGTAAATCCGAACTGTATTGAGCCGCCTGTTTCATGGCGCCCTTCATGGTTGCCGCATTGCCTTGAAAATCAGCAACGGTTGAATTCATTTGGTTGATTGCAATTTTGATCATGCCATTTATCCCGGTTTATGCGGCGTAGTTAAAAATCTGTTTCAGATAAGCCACATAAACGTCATCCTCGCAGAGCGTTTTCCCGGGCGCATCGGAAAGCTTGGCGACGGGCCGGCCGTTTAGATTCATCAGTTTCATGACGATATTTAACGGTTTGATCCCTGCATCATTGGTGAGATGGGTGCCGATGCCGTGGCCGACTTTAATGCGGTCGGCAAAGTGCTCGTATAACTTCAAAGCCAGCGGAAAATCCAGGCCATCGGAAAAAACCAGACGCTTGGTGTCGGCATCGATATTCAATTTCGCATAATGCGCCAGCGCTTTTTCGCCCCAGGTAAATGGACAGGAGGAATCATGGCGCATGCCTTCGTACAAACTGGCAAGCGGCCGGTCAAAATCATTCAGGAAAGCGTCCATGCTGATCGTATCGGTCAAGGCGATCGCCAGGCTGCCGTTAAACTCCTTCAGCCAATCCGTCAGGGCCTTTTTCTGGAAATCACGCAGGTTGTACCCACTCGCCTGATAGGATTGCAGGTATTCGTGCGCCATCGTGCCCGTCGGCGTGAGATTGTATTTTTTTGCCAGATAAACGTTGGAGGTGCCTTTAAAACAGGCCGGCAGTTCAGCTTTCAAGGTCTGGACCGTCTCATCCTGCCACGCGCCTGACCAGCGTCTTCTCAAGCCGAAATCGAAAAACTCGAAGGGATGTTTCCTGTTGAATTGATACCGCTTGATCAGCCCGATTTTCTGCCGCAGCCGGCCGCGGCTTTCCCGGAGCAGCGCCGCCTGGTCAAAGCGGCGGAAATACAGCTCGGACACCAGGTATAAACAAAATATTTCAAAGCCCATGACATGAATTTGCGGACCTTCGGCTTCGATCATCAAGGTGTCTTTTTCAACCGCCACCCTGATGAAATCCCTTTGAAATCTGAAAATGGTAAGAAAGGCGATAAAGTCAGCGCTGAACAGTTGCAAGGATTTCAGGTAGTCCAGTTCATCCTGTTGAAAAGACAGCGTGCACAAATGGTCCAGTTCGTTATTGAGATCGCCGGCCAGTTGCGATAACGGATACTCCGGCGTGCTCCGGCACAAGAACCTGTATCCGGCCATGGCGCCGGGATTGTTATGCAGCATCGCCTGCCACATGGTGAACTTGTACATGTCGTTTTCCAGTAAACTTTTCACGATCATCGGTCTGTCTCCCTCTGTCCTTATTGTGTGTTTGCCATTAATTCCGGCAGAATCGCTTCCGAAGTCGTCATCCGAAGCCCCATCGCCGCCATTTCGTTAAAAATATCCCGGGTTTTTGCTTCGTATCCGGGGATTGCGCTCATGCAATCGGTCAGCACCACCAGCTTTTCCCGGCATTCAATGCCAAGGTTATGCACCGCATCCAAAAGGGTCTTGCTGACGCAATGACTGCTCGCCTCCCCGGTAAAAAGCACCAGATCCGCCGACTGGTACTTATCGATGGAAGCCTGTCTCAGTAAAGTGGAAGGCTTGTCCGGGTCAGCCACTTCCGCCTGCAGTGCCGAATAGTGCTCCGACCAGGGATCCTCGCCCTTTTGGATATACTCGACATGCTTTAATTGCTGCCTTTCCCATCCCGTGCACGCGGCCAGAATATCGGCATGCATGTTGTGGCCGAATGACCCAATCTGGCAATGGACCGGCCATGCATAAATGGCATCGAGCCCTGCCTGTTCAAGCTGTCCGAAATAGGCTATAAGCTGTTCCGTCACCCCGGCCATGCGCGGACGGTATTTTTTTTCCATGATCTCATTCAAGGTGATCCTGGACGCCTCGGTCAACGTCTGGCCATCGGCGTCCATCCAGAAAGACACGTGCCCTATGTCCAGGTACTGGTGCGTATCCATGAAGGCCTCGATCGTGGTAATTCCGGCGCCGCCCTCATTGATCAGCCTGGCTATTCTCAGGCAGTCCTGATGCGCGCCGGATACCGGCAATGCAGGCTTGTAGCCGACGCCCTGGACCGTTGGGCAATAGGCGGCCGGCAAATCGCAAAAATCATTTTGCGCGTCGATAATAACCAGTTGAATGTGTTTTTTCATTGAGTCTCCCTGATTCCTTTAGAAGTTGGGATTAAGCATAGTTTACTTAGTTTCAATTTGCAACTATATATACAATAAAAAATCAGCGCTTTTTCTTGTCTTGACAATCATTGCCTTTTCTTTAGTATAAAAATGTAACTAACTAGGCTTTTATTATGACCTCACCCATTATCCAAACCATTGATGTGGTCCTGTTGACTATCAAGAATGACAAGCTGCATGTGGCGCTGGCAAAACGCGAAAATCCGCCCTTCCAAGGCTATGATGCGCTGCCTGGCGGCTATGTGCATGAGCAGGAAGATAACGACTGCCTGGACAGCGCTCTGCGGGTGTTAAAGACTAAAACGGGCATACGTCCGCCTTATCTGGAGCAGCTGGAGACTTTTTCGGGCAAATTCCGGGACCCGAGAGGCTGGTCGGTGTCCGTGGTGTATTTTGCCCTGGTGTCATTGGACGTGATCGAAGCGGCGAACAATCCCCAGGTGTCGCTGGTCGACATTGATGACTTGAAAGACCTGCCTTTCGACCACCTGAACATTATAAAGACGACGGTCAACCGTATCAGGAATAAAGCGCAATATTCTTCCCTGCCCTGCTTTTTGGCAGGCGAGACTTTTACCTTGCCGACGTTGCAAAAAATCTATGAAATCTGTCTTGGCGACACACTGAATAAAGTGTCTTTCCGGCGGAAGATAGCGGAAATGGATGTGATTGAAGAAATAGCGGGGGCATTATCAAGGCAAGGCGCCTCCCGGCCCGCCAAGATTTATAAATTAAAACCGTATTACCTTGAGAAATTAAAAACGCTCGAAAGCGGATTATGATCGAACCGGCGCCTGATCGCCGCCCGCTTCATCGAGCCGCCATCAAACGGGGCCCGCTTTTTT